>Ga0123342_1009173_pt1 | contig 11995 bp, 6 predicted proteins | sample Turbeawhitnodule_FD_89960 | JGI IMG/M metagenome (GOLD analysis project Ga0123342, IMG submission 89960) | Root nodule microbial communities of legume samples collected from Mexico - Turtle bean Mexico white nodule | ecosystem: Host-associated > Plants > Roots > Nodule | place: Mexico: Nepantla... | reverse complement strand
GGAAAGCAAGCATCAATGGCAGAGAAAGATCCAGTTGAAGTGATTCGGAAAGCACTGTCGCAAACACTTGTCTTCTATTACCCACTAGCGGGTAGGGTTAGGGAGGGACCTCACCGGAAATTAATGGTGGAATGCACTGGAGAAGGTGCCATGTTCATTGAGGCTGATGCTGACGTCACACTCCATGAATTTGGTGATTCTCTCCAACCTCCATTCCCATGCTTCCATGAACTGCTATACGATGTTCCTGGCTCACAACAAATTACCAACACTCCCCTTCTACTCGTACAGGTTCAATACACTTTATTCATATAACTAAATTTTCAGTTTTCTGATCCATTTTTGATTGATTTTATGACTTATATGAGCCCGTTTTTAAAACAAAGTTTTCAGAATTAAACTAACGTGAATAGAGATTTTTTACCGCCATGAAGCTAACTTTTTTTATTAAATAAGGATTATTTTTAAATAAATTACAGATTGGATCACTCGTCATGATGTGACACAATTTTTATATCAAATCGTAATAATTTCACATGATTTTGTCGGTGTCAACTTAATGTCCTCATAACTTAGTACAACTTCAATTATTTTTTTTAAAACATTTTTTTTAATATTTTTGTTTTAAAATAAATAAATATATTATTAAATATTTAATTATAGTTGAAATTAATTAAAATTGAAAGTAATATATATTATATTTAAAAATAATTTGTTAAATATTTTTTTTATGTTTATATATTTGATTTAAAAAAGACTAATATATAATTTATGTAAATAATAATATTCGTAATGAAATTGGAAATTTCTAATAAATAAATAAAATGTTGATATTGTAAAACTTAAGGAAACAATTGTACTCATATAAGTTTCATAATAAAATTCAATCCTAACTTTTTATTATTAATTTTTTTTTCATTTTCTTCACTTATTTATTTATGCTTTCATTTATTTTATTCAACTAATTAAATTAACCAAAAAATAATACTACTTCAAAATTATATTATATATTAATATTATATTTACATAAATTATATATTATATTCTTCAATCAAATATATAAATATAAAAAAATGATTTATTAAATTAATTTCAAATATTACATCTTATGACTTAATTTTAATTAATTTTTCAACAGTAATTAAATAATTAATAATATACATATTTATTTAAAAACAAAAACATTTAAAATAATTTGGTTTTGAAAAAAAATCAATTGACACGAGTTTAATATACGTATTGTCACAAAGCGATCCCTGTTTAGTAAAAAAAAATAAAAAAAATAGCACCATAGTAATCAAAATTTCATGGATTTTTGAATTGAGTTCTTCATAATTATCTCTTTGTCCATAATTGTTGATGTTGGATATGAACTGGTGATGACATGACAGGTGACACGTCTTAAGTGTGGTGGTTTCATTTTGGCCTTCTCCATTAACCACACCATGTGTGATGGAACTGGTATTTCACAGTTCATGAACACATGGGCTAAAATGGCTCGTGGTTCAACCAAACCTTCCATTCCACCTGTGTGGTGTAGGGAACTCCTGATGGCAAGACATCCACCTCGTATTACATGCAACCATCGCGAATACGAACATGTCCCAGACACCATCACATCAACCGAAAACATGGTTCAACGATCGTTCTTCTTTGGACCTTCCCAAATAGCTGCTATTCGTCTCTTGGTTCCACCCCACCTTCAACACTGCACCACGTTTGACATCATCACAGCATGCTTCTGGCGTTGTCGTACAAAAGCATTGCAGATAGAGGCAGATAAGGAGGTTCGGATGATCGTGATAGTGAATGGTCGTGCAAGATTCAATCCTCCTTTACCTGTTGGTTACTATGGAAATGCTATTGCATTCCCTGCAGCAGTTACCACTGCAGGGAAGCTTTGTGAAAATCCATTTGGGTATGCAGTGGAGTTAATAAAGAAAGTGAAAGGTGAGGTGACAGAAGAGTACATGCATTCAGTGGCAGATCTGATGGTGATTAAGGACCGATGCATGTTTACAACCGTAAGGTCTTGTCTTATTTCGGATTTGACACGTGGGAGGTTTAGAGAAGTGAATTTTGGATGGGGTGAGGCTGTGTACGGTGGAGTGGCCCAAGCTGGGATTGGAAGCTTTCTTGGAGGAACCTGTCAAATGTTGCATAAGAATGCAAAAGGAGAAGAAGGCATAGTCTTACCAATTTGGTTGCCTGCTAAAGCTATGAATAGATTTGCAAAAGAGTTGGATAACATGTTTGGGAACCAAAACCAAACTACCATAAGGAGTCCTACTTTTATCATGTCTACCTTATAGTTTGCTAATGATTTATGAAACAATAAATTTCTAGCTTAATCATGTGTTAAGTATTGTTGAAAGGCTAAGAAAAATTAGCTTGTTATGGAAATACAATACAAATTGTTTTCATCGGTAATAACAAAATATAATAAATCACACTATTTAAGGATACTCCAATCTTATTACCAACAATCACAAACATTTTTATGACCAAATTTTTTAAAATTATCAATTTCAAATTTTACAATCTGAAATATAAATTTACATTTTAAATCATGCAATACAAATTCAAAATATAAATTTTAACTTTCAGTTTTTATAATTTAAGAAATCTCTTAACTTCACATTCTAGAATTAAAGGAAAAAATTTCAATAAAAAATATCAAAGATAATTTAAGTATTTTTTTGAAGTATGGGAGCACTACATTTTTTTAAAACATTGAATAAGAAAAAAAAGTAAAAGAAATTGAAAAAAGAATTCTTTTGTAAACATGTGATTTTTTTTTTACTTTTAGTTAAAGTAATTTTTTTAATATTCCCAAAAAAAAACGTCAATTTAACACAATAAGAGGAAACTGGTAAGAAAAAGATTTAAACTTTCATTATGATTAGCAAAGTAAAGAAGGTGAGAAACAAAAACTTTCAAGACTAACTAGGCACGTTGCATAATTGAAACACACTTTCTCAAAGATTAGATTCACTAGATTTGGCATTTATGAAGACACCATATAAAACAAAACACTTCGGATTTAGAACCTATTTTAATAATATATAATAATATCTATATTTATACTTTATATTAAAATATAAAAGCAATATAATTAAAATAATAATATTTTGAATTGTGAATATTTTATTGAAGGTGTCAAAGTATGGGCACTCTTATGCAGATGCATAAAAATTGGAAATTTATTTTTGACAAAAATATCCACTTCCCAACTTCTTATAAGAATATAATAATATTTTAAAATTAAAAAAATATATAATTAAAATATGTCTTTATTAGATGTTAAGCGGTTCTTTTTAACGTTGATAGATCACCCATTATGAATAATATAATAATATTTTAAAATAAAATAAATATAGTTTAATTAAAATATTAATTTATTAAGATGTTAAGGTATTATTTTTAAAGGTGATGATATTTTCACACATCCTGTTATATTTTACACCCATTATAAAATATTAATATTTATAATTAAAAAAATTAAAAAAAATCTTAATCAAAATATAATCAAAATACAAAAAGTTAAAATAATTTTTAAAATTAAAAAAATTATAAATAATTAAAATATTAATATTTAAAATATTAATATTTTTGGAAGTATAGGATGAAGTATGGTGTAAAAAAATCATTTTTGTATTTTAACGTTGATAGAGCACCCATAGAAATGATGGATGCTATCATGATCAGTTTGCTTTTATCAAAATGAGGTGTATAGCTTCAAACGTGTACCTCAAATGGACAAAATACAATATATGTATTTGTTAAATTTTTGTATTCTTTTGAATTCTGCTATTTAATTACAAATTATTGAAAATTTAACTTAAAATATTGAACTCTCTTTTTTCAAATTTTTAGTGGAGAATGAAATTTCAATTTTAATTAAACTTAAAAGAAAAATAATAACTAATATAACCTTTATTTTAAAAATAAAAATAATTAATTATTATATTTAAATACTAGTTTAGAAACTTAAAAAAATATTAATATCTAAATAATTTTTATAATTAGTAAAATTTATAACCTAGTTTCTAATTTAGTATTAAATTAATTATTATGATTTTACTTACTCAATTTAAAATTAGTAACTAAAATCTAGATAGTTAATTAAATATTTATTTATAAATTACTTTATAAATTTTATTAATAAGAATATAAATAATTTTTTTAATTTTTAAAATAATATCTAATTTTATTAATATAATTAATAATTAATTATTTTATTTTAAAATTTATTTTTACTTAATGATTTTTAAAATAATAATAATAATAATAATAATAATAATTAATTATAAATAATAAAAAATATATGACTAAAATATTAATATATAATTAATTGTGAAAATAGTTGTTTTTGATGAGATATTAATGCTCAACTTAAATACATCCAACATCATCTAGAAATTTATTACACTTTAAGTTTTAGCCATGGAAATTTTGTAAGTCACATCAGAAAGTGATGATGGAAGGACCATATATGTTGTTGATAGACATAGAGTACAACAAATATTAATATTTATAACAGAAAAAAATTCGATTATCAAATAAACACTAATCATTTCGATAATAATATTTTTTTATACCCATTTTGAACTCTCTTTTTTCAATTTTTTAGTGGAGAATGAAATTTCAATTTTAATTAAACTTAAAAGAAAAATAATAACTAATATAATCTTTATTTTAAAAATAAAAAATAATTAATTATTATATTTAAATACTGGTTTAGAAACTAAAAAATTATTAATATCTAAATAATTTTTATAATTAGTAAAATTTACAACCTAGTTTTTAATTTGATATTTAATTAATTATTATGATTTTACTTACCAACTTTAAAATTTAAATTAATTAGTAACTAAAATCTAGATATTTATTTATAAATTAGTTTATAAATTTTATTAATAATAATATAAATAATTTTTTTAATTTTTAAAATAATATATATTTTTATTAATGTAACTAATAATTAATAATTATTTTAAAATTTATTTTTATTTAATTATTTTTAAAATAATATTAAATTAATTAATTATAAATAATAAAAAATATATGACTAAAATATTAATATATAATTAATTGTGAAAATAGTTGTTTTCGATGAGATATTAATGCTCAACTTAAATACATCCAACATCATCTAGAAATTTATTACACTTTAAGTTTTTGTCGTGGAAATTTTGGAAATCACATCAGAAAGTGAGGATGGAAGGACCATATATGTTGTTGATAGACTTAGAGTACAACAAATATTAATATTTATAACAGAAAAAAAAATACGATTATCAAATAAACACTAATCATTTCGATAATAATAAACTTTTATACCCATTTTACATTTATTATTTTTATTTTTTATCTTTTTTTTTTTTTTTACAAATACAAAATTTATTTTTCTAATGATCTTAAAAATCAAGCCCTTCATAAAATCTAGTATCATAGCTTCCACATGCACCACTGAATCGTCAATATATAGTTATTGTCATGCTATTTTTGACATAAATCTTGGATAAATATGGACAGAAAAAGTTTGACCAAATTCAAACATTGACTTATTCAAATTAAATACATTACAATAACTCTTTTTGCTCTTCCCAAAATGAGCAACAACATCCTCAGATCGAAAACATGGCTTCACCATCTCCCTCTCTGTCATTTACAATGCGTAAGTGTCAACCTGAGCTAGTGGCTCCTGCAATTCCCACTCCCGACGAAACTAAACTACTATCTGACATAGACGATCAAAGCTACCTTCGTTTCCATTATTCAATCATACAAATCTATCAAAATGAATCATCAATGGCGAATAAAGACCCAGTAATAGTGATTCGGCAGGCACTGGCACGAGCACTTGTCTTCTATTACCCATTTGCGGGTAGGCTTAGGGAGGGTCGTGGCCGCAAATTGATGGTGGATTGTGGTGGAGAGGGTGTCATGTTCGTTGAGGCTGACGCTGACGTAACACTGGAACAGTTTGGTGACAATCTTCAACCTCCATTCATATACTCTAAAGCTTTTCTATGTGATGTTCCAGACTCCGAAGATATCAAAAAATTGCCCCTTCTACTCATCCAGGTCCTACTTTCACTGTTACGCACTCTTTACAACTTCATCACCAAATATTCTCTAACGTGAAATTATAAATAGGTGACACGACTCAAGTGTGGTGGTTTCGTGGTGTCGACGGGGTGGAACCACGTGATGGCAGACGGAGCTGGTTTGTCACAGTTCATGCATGCATGGGCTGAAATGGCTCGAGGTATGAAGACTCCTTCCATTTCACCTCTCTGGCGAAGGGAGCTCCTAATGGCAAGAGATCCACCTCGCATAACATGCAACCACCGTGAATACGACCAAATCCAAGACACCCTCACTTCTTCCGACCACCATTTGGTTCATCGATCGTTCTTCTTCGGACCTGCTCAGATGGCCGCCCTTCGTCGCTTGCTTCCCCATCACCTCCGACAGTGCACGGCTTTCGATCTCATCACAGCATGCTTATGGCGTTGTCGCACAAAAGCACTGCAAACAGACGCAGATGAGGATGTTCGCATGATGTGCATCGTGAACGCGCGTAATAGGTTCCGTCCTCCGTTACCTATTGGTTACTACGGCAACGCTTTTGCATACCCCGCCGCAACGAGCAGCGCAGGGAAGCTCTGCGCAAGCCCATTTGCTTATGCGGTGGAGTTGATTCATAATGTGAAGGGTGCGGTGACAGATGAGTATATGCATTCTGTGGCGGATCTAATGGTGCTTAAGGGACGGTGCATGCCGACAACTGTAAGGTCCTGTTTGGTATCAGACCTGACTCGTGCTAGGTTTAGGGACGTGGATTTTGGATGGGGCAAGGCCTTGTGTGGTGCTCCAGCGAAAGGTAGTACTGGACCCTTTTATGGAGGAACACACATTGTGTCGTATAAGAATTCAAAAGGAGAAGATGGCTTGGTGTTACCAGTTTGGTTGCCTGCAAAACCTATGCAGAGGTTTCTCAAAGAGATGGATGATATGCTCAGTGGCAACCACCAAAACAACCCTAAAACAACCCCTGCTTTTATCAGGTCTAACGTTTAGCTGTACTATCAAACTCTCTGTATTTTCTCTCTTTAGGCTATGTTTGGATTCATGCTAGGTGGTGGAACGGAGAAGACAATGAAAGGGAAAACACAAATTGAAAAAAAATATTTTTAGAATTTCTTTTTCAGAATATATTTTTTATTTAAATTTTCTAGAACACATTTCTGAATTTTAAATTTTGTTTTAAACGTATTTTTAGTTTTTTTTTTCTGGATTTTTTTAAATGTATTTTTTGCATTTCAGATTTATTTTTCCAGAATACAATTTTAATTTTTTAATTATATTATTGAAAGTCCAAACTTTTAAATCCAGATGATAATTTTGGAAGATTTAAAAGATGTGTACAAATTGATTGGTATGGTGGAGGAATAATTTGGAAAAATAGAAAAATATTCCATTGGATTGTAAAAGTAAAGAAGGAACACAATGGAAAATGAGTATCCATCCCATTACCTAATTAATCTCTTTGTCTTCCTTTGTGTTCGGATCTATATTCATGGAATATTCTAAATTACTGAATGAAAAAAATAACACTGTAATCCATCTTATACCTGTAAAAGTTAGGTTACTTGTTGATAGAATCCAAAATATTAATCCAAGATCGAATAATATCAATTCTTTTAAAATTGATTTTTCCATAACTTCTGCGACTTTTAAAATTGAAAAAAATAAATAAATGCCTTGTAACATCTAAGTATATGTTAAATATAATTAGCAACAAGAAAATTATAAAATAAAAATTAATTTTTAAAAATAAAAAATAATTAATTGCTATAGTGATATTCATAATTACTATATTAATTTTTATGATATGTTTGGTTCTATTGATAACCTGAACACTTGAGAATGATGCTTGGTTTTATTGATTTGTAGAAAGAGTCACGTAAGTTTCAATGAATTTAGTTTCACTCATTGCACATTATTTTTAAAATATATTTATTATTCAAACTATTAATAATATTTTTTTATTACTATTATAATTTTTTGTATAATTACATATATATATATAATACAATATACAAAATTAATATTTTAAATATTACATATAACAAAAATATTCAATTTTACTCTTAATAACAACATATAAATAAAAATAATGAAAATAATAAAATAAAATTATAATATCAAAAAACATATATAGTTATATAAAATAATAAATGTTAATAATAATAATTATTATTATTTTTATTTTTATAAATTTTAATATATTTAACAATTATTTTAATTAAATACAAAATTATTTTGTATTATATTTTTAATTTTCATTAAAAAATACTTACAATTATGAATATTGTATATTAAAAAAAATTAATTAAATAAAAATAAAAAAATATTATAATTTATTATTCAAATATATTTTAATAATAAAAGTAAGTTTATATATTTAAAATCATTTCTAAATTCTTTCTCAACTATCATATATTGCAGTTGATGTTTTGGAGGAACAGTTGATTTCACCTAGTGATGTTCAGGTTTAGCGGGTGTCTGGTGCCAGTGGTGGCGGGGTTCTCTCTTTAGTACCTCCCTACCCCCTTGTTTTATCGAGGAAGGATGGTGCAGCCACAACAACGATTATGCACTTGTGGTTGACCATCTTTGTGTTGTGCTTCCATCTTTATGTCTCATTTGTGGTAGAGAAGGAAATGCTAGGAGGAGGAAAGGGACTGTATGAGGAGAGGCAGTTTCTAGTTGAACGTTGGCACAGGTTGGAAAGTGCAAGGAAGATAGCAGCAAACACAAATGAGCAGCAAGTGATCAACATAGGCAGAGTATTGGTTACATGGTGGAGTGAATTAGGCTATGAGGCTCAGACACTTCTCTTAAATGACGTATCCGTGTTAGATACACTTATCGGTGTCGACACTCGTAGGACATTTATCGGTGAAGTGTTCAATTCAAAAAATATTTGTTGGATTTTTGAAAATTCTAGCACGGTTCTAACACAATATTTTAAAAGGTATAAATATAATAATTTTCTAAAAACTCAAATTTATTGTATAAATTTTTATTATGATTATAAAAATAAATAACAAATTCTTTTGAACCAATCATGAAAAATATCTTCTTGCTCCCAAAAGAATCTAAGACATACTTTTGCACATAAATATTTATTTTCAATTTATATAATTCAAAATTATATAATATATAGATCCGTGTCTCCGTATCTTACATTTTAGAGATTATACGTATCTTCGTATCCGTATCCGTATCGTGTCAGTGTCCGTATTCGTATTCGTATCTGTGCTACATTGGAATTAGGATACGGTAATATGTTGGAGCAAGAAATTTGGTGCCACATCCTATCTCTTGATGGGGCTGGTACACCAAGCAAACAAGGAACTACACGAGCATTCTGGTTCACTAACTGGGTGTGTTCCTGTATGCCAACCATGAACCATCTTCTACTTTCTAGCTACACTCCCAAAAGCTGCTGGTACATGCTGCATAATTATGCAGGTTTTTTATGCTTTATAGTTTGCTATACAATTATGCAGGTAGCATTGTTTATCAAATGTTTATCTTGTTTTTGGTTCGTAGTGAAAAAATACGGACTGACAGATTTAGGTTGGTGGTGAGTATCTGCTATGGAGAAGATGTTGAGAGACTCTAGTTTTTGAAGGATTTTAAATCTGCAGCCCCCAAGACCAAAGACCAAGTAACTGAGACGCAGGGGTAAGAAACTGAATTCAATAAGGAAGTAGGGCGGGTCTTTAAAGTTCCTTTTTTGGTGTGACAAAAGCACAAGCAGGTGGTGGGAGTGTGGTGGGAGTGTGGTGGGAGTGTGTGCAATATTGTGGAACAATGAAGGAGCTAGGTGTCATTCTAACATTTGCCAAGTTTCTGTCAGCAGTTTTATATGTGTGTTAGTCTTGTACCTAAGGATTCCATTGTATTTTCTCTCCAACTCTTGGTTGTTTGTGTGATAGATCCTACCTCTTGTTTCTCTTATGTAATAACTTGTCTGGTTGTATCGTCTTTGGGTGTTTTATGTGTATGCTGTAATAGTTGGTATAAGAGTTGAGACACTCCTGTTTAATTTATTTCATTTTTTATTGATTAAGAAAAAAACTAAATCCAAAAAAATATTACATACTCTTAAATCTTTACATTTTCACTCTTTTCCATATTCAAAATTATCTTGGAAGATTTTTTTTTTTCAAATAGCATTATTTTTGCTTTTATTTTTCCATCCAACACATTTTTGTTTTTATTCCTTATCTAGCACTGTTTCTGACTTTTTTTTTCCCTCAAATAACACTATTTTCACTTTTAAATATTTATAAAATTATAATAAATTTAAATATTTATAAAATTAAAATAGAAGAAAAATTAAAAATTAAAAATTAAATATATAAAAATTTATGAATAAAATATCAATATAATAAGAATGAAATAAAATATTTTATAAGTATTTGATGTAAGTAAATATTATGGGTAAAATAAATATAAATCCTAAACCATAAATTCTAAACTCTAAACCATAACCTTTAACCCTAAGAAATTATAAAAATTATAATATAATCATATTTTTTATTATAATTTATGATATATATTTATATATAACTCATTATTTACATAATTTTTTTTAATTTAAATATAACATTTTTTAAATTTTTATTTTAAAATTATAATTTATACATTTATTTATTTTATTAAATCTAATAATAAATTTATTCATTTAATTTTTTTTCATTATATACATATCATAAATAACTTAATTTTTATTTATAATTTTTTAAACCATTCTGTTAATATTTTTTTCAAACAATTTTTTTTTAATTTATACTATTACTTATATTTATATCTTTTGAAATTTTCTTCTATTTCAAGTTTATAAATATTAAAATTTATTACAGTTTTATATATATTTAAAAATAGAAATAGTAGTATACGAGGAAAAAAATTAATACTAAATAGAAAAAAATACTAAATAAAGAAATAAAAGTAAAAATAGAGAAAAAATGTTCTATCTTGAAATCCAAACATGTTTCACGTCATAAAACACCCACGGTAATGTAAATGTTTGTTGTATTGGTAACGTCTTCGTCTTGTCACACATTAAATGTGGCATGTGCTTTGCCTGATGACTGTCTATTAATTATTGAAACATAAGTAAGTGGTATACATCCATTCTTTCTCTTTTGTGGATAAGAGGAATCCTCGTGTAATAACCAAATGATTTGATAGGGAAAGTACATAACTAATATTATTAAAATATTAATTTAAATTTAAATTAATTTATTATATTATAACTAATATTTTATTTATATTATAAATTGATCAAAATTTTAATTGGTGTCAGCCTAAAAAAAACTTGTATATAAAAGAAATAATTTATAAATTTGATTTGATTAATATAATTTTAAAATTATTCATTTTATCAAAAGGTTATTTGTTTAGTTATTATAGCATTTACTAAATTAATTGTAAATTGTGATTTAGTTAATATAATTTTAAATTTATCTATTTTATCAAAAATGATTTTTTTTTTCAACAATAACGTATAAGAAGATAGGACTTAATTTTCAACATATCTACTCTATATGAAAAAGTACTTAGAATTTATTGCTCATCATGAAAACGTCTTTCGAATTTATTTGATGAAAATGCATTCCATCTATAAAGGGTTGCAGCCTCAGCTCCAGGAACTCACATTCACTCAACCAAAATCCATTTGCTTAATTTCTCTTCTCTTCTCTCATAATTCTCATGGCCTCATCTTTATCATCATCTTCTTCTTCTTCTCTAAAGTTTACAGTGCGAAGGTCCCAACCCCAACTGGTGGCTCCTGCTATCCCCACTCCTCATGAACTCAAGCTACTTTCCGACATTGATGATCAAGAAGCCCTGCGTTTCCAAGTTCCAATGATACAAATTTATGGAAAGCAAGCATCAATGGCAG
>Ga0123342_1009172_pt1 | contig 11997 bp, 8 predicted proteins | sample Turbeawhitnodule_FD_89960 | JGI IMG/M metagenome (GOLD analysis project Ga0123342, IMG submission 89960) | Root nodule microbial communities of legume samples collected from Mexico - Turtle bean Mexico white nodule | ecosystem: Host-associated > Plants > Roots > Nodule | place: Mexico: Nepantla... | reverse complement strand
GTATTTTCTTTCTTTTTCCTTTTTTTAATAATACTTTTTTCATGTGATGGCAGATGATTGTTGTTACTTGAGATGTCAGCCTAGCTGAGATGTCAAGTTGCATAGTGATGCCTAACATGAAAAATTTCATTAAAAAAAAAAATACATAGTTTAAAGAAAATTTAGTTCTAACAATAAAGCTAGAAACTATAATTAAAATGAAATACGCGTAGTGTTAAGCAATTTTTTCTTTCCGTTAATTCTTGATGGGCGGTTTTGGAGTGCTTTGGTTTGAATATATATATGATACATATAGTCACGTATATACTTTGTCCAGGTTGAAATAATAAACATGCTAAACTTGGAATTTGACAACTAATATATGTTGTTTAAAATTTATACATGGGTTTTTTCACTAACGTTGGTGTAAGTTAAATATAGTTTAGATATATGTATAATTAAAATAAGTATCTATACTTTAATATGATAAAAATAAAAATAATATATTTTTATTAGTTTTACACTATCTCTATACATTTAAATAAATTTCAGATATTTAAAGTTTAGATATATGTATCACATTAAGCGTCATCTTATATTCATATTTTATTTATTTTAAAAAATTGCTTTAATAAATAAACTTAAAATAAATTATTCATAATATATAGTCAATCACATTACTTAATCCAACAAAGCATGAAACATAAAGAAGCTATGACTAATAAGTGTTGTATAATTAACAAAACATATAATACAAAAGGCAAGGACTTCGTCTGATAGACGATATAAAACTCTTCAGATTTTTCACTTTGTTTGATAGGTGTTATTGATGATCAAGCAAATAGATTTTATGTTGACTTAAACATAAAGAATGTTCTCAAAGCTTAATTATGTCTTGTAGGAAATGTCTTCACCATTTGTCGCCAATATGATATGCACCAAAGTCAAGTCTATATCAAAGATCTTTTGGGAATCGGGCTAAAGTTGCAATGTCTTCCAACTATCATGATACAAGTATATGTTAACTCTGGTGCAACTATCTACCTAGTATGGTGTACACTTTTACAATGTTTTGATGTAAAATGCTATGCAACCTAAGGAGATACACATGTCAGTTATCAAGGATGTTGCGTGAAAAAGAGAAGAGAAAATAATGTTGTATGAAGCATATTCAAATTATTCTCAATTATCAATCTCATTAGATGATAGAAGAAAGGTGAAAATGTTCAAATGGGTTCAAAGCTACTGAACAACCAAGAAAGGGATTGCAACAAATACATTTTGCAAGCGCCTATATAAAGACATGTTTCAATGAGAAGAGCAAGAAGCTATACCATTATTTGCAAGTGCTAACATGCTCCCAAATTTTCTTTGTGCCCAAAAGCTTTATAATAATATTGTTTGTGCTCATTAGCAAACTAAAAGAGATTTCTTATCCTTGTAATCGTCAAAAGATGCAATCCCTCCCTCGTGAGAAAAACTTGTGATTTGTTGATCACATTATCAAACAATACTCAGTCTTAGTCATGAGTGATTGTGTTGCAAACAATACTCAATTTTAGTCAAAAGTGGTTGTATTCCAAACAATACTCAGTTTTAGTGAGAAGTGGTTGTGTTCCAAACAATACTCAATTTTAACTAGGAGTGGTTGTGTTCCAAACAATACTCAGTTTTAGCAAAGAGCAGTTGGATTCCAAATTAATACTCGAGTTTTTCAGCTAGGAGTGACTGAGTGTCAAAGAATACTTAGGTTTTAGTCAAGAGTGGGTAGGTTTAAATAACACTCGTTTTTTACTTTGCATCATTAGTCTAGTTAGTGGAAATTGACTTGTTGGTAAAAAACTTGATGTAGTATGTGCTATCAAAAGAACCAATATAAAAATATTGAGTGATGAAGTTTCCTATGCTCCTTTTAAAGTTCTTCAGTTTGATGTGGATTTGATGGAAGGAGAAGACATGGAAACAGAAGATTTTATCAAAATGGGTCAAGAATGGGTTTGGAACAATGGGTGTTGTATGAGAGTGGTGATAGGAAGGAGGCTAGATCAACCTTCTAGTTATCTCTAAGGCTTCTACACTAAAGAGTGAGATCAAGAGAAAATAGAGACTTTAGAGAAAATTTGAAACCAAACAAACATAAATTCACTACACAATTCAAGTTTAAGAATTACACAAGAGAAGCTCTCTAATTATAGAGCTAGAAATCTCCTAAAGTGACTATTACAACTCTCAATTCATGAAGTGACATGTTGCAACTTAGAAATTCTCTATTGATGGATTGCCATATGACAATCCATGTCTTGAAAAGCTCTCCATTAGCAAATGGACATGTGGCACAAGGGGAGTGGAGAAGGAATGCATGAGGTGTCCATGTGCTTCATGAAGGATAGGAAGAGTCACTTTGTGGAGAAGAAAGGAAAGAGAAGGAAGGCACCATATAGGAAGCTCATGTGCTGCCATGTGTGTGCCATCCGGATATTCTTCTGAGCTTCTCTAAAATTCTACACTTCTAGTTTAAAATGGTCCAAATACAAGACCCAAAATTCCTATTCATAAATTAAAGACAGAACTTGAAATCTTATTTACTCTATACAAATTTTACAAGGCTTCAAAAAGAGAATCTTCTAGAAAAAAAATCTTCTGATCATAACTTTTCTTCTGAGCCTGATTGTTTAGTTGGTTGGGATGCTCCTCCATCATTTAGTAATCTTTATTTCCTTAATCTATTACATTGCATGTTATTTTGTATGTGTTGATTAAAGAAAGAGAACATTTTCAAAAAGATTTTTGAAAACTCATTAAACTATCCTTTGACTATTAAGTATTACATGTTACTTCACACAAAAAAAAAAAAAGATTTTAAAACATAATGTAACTCGTTCTTCTTGTGTTTCTCTTGTTTTCTTTAGTGATCAAATTGTTGGTTTCTCTAAAGAAAGGGTGAACACATAAGGATACATAGATTTGTATACCAAGTTTAGAGAAGGCAACACGAATAGTCGAACCATCAAGGTCTGATATCTTATTGTCAACACCAACACATTATATAATATTATTCTCGAAAGACCCTTTTGAACGCTCTCGAAGCCATTGCCTTGACATCTCTTCTAGCAATGAAATTCCCTTGAACTTCACAATAATTATGGTACATGTTGATCAAAAGACAATTTAAGAGTTTTATACAACAAGTTTGACCATTACTCTTTTGCCTGGCCTTCACATTCACTAGTTGACAATAAATGCTAAATTTTCGTTATGATCTTCTTAGATCCCAAGGTCAATGATGACATACAAGTAGAACTTAAGGAGGACACAATCCTTTTCCAACTAGAACATTAGGACAAAACATATAAATATGATTGTGCTAATTGATAAAAATAAAATGATGATCTTTGCCATATTACAAAAAAACATACATCCATCAACATGTACCACCACTATCATGCTTGGAATAAACCATGATATCATCAACCATAAGCTCTTAGTGTACAAGAAAGTAAGATTAATATCATGAAAGAAGTGGAAATTAGGCAATGAGAGAAGGATGATAGCCAAAGAGGAAGTAAGAAAACTCATGGATGTCAAATTCATCAAAGAAGTTGAGATGAAGGAGATTTCATCTTTTCCTTAGAATCTTTATGTGTCTATCAATTCTCCACCTTTAAAGCTTTGGTCTTATATTGTGCCTTTAAAACAAGCAATATTTTTTTTTCCTTTTTGACTTCGTCTTATTATAATTCTCTCGTGAACATTAAGGATTCCAATGAAGTATTTTTGGGGCACTTCATCTAATCTTTTTTGACATCATCAAGGTTGTCGTCACCTGTGGTCTCCATTGCTTAAGAAAGCTATGCAAAATTCTATCAACATAATCCTATAAATCACACTGCTTATCTAAATAATTAAGTTTATTCAATATGGTTTGAAATTTATCAAACGCATTGTGTATGTTATCATTTTCTTCCATATTAAACAACTTATTTTACCAAAATTATCTTTGAACAACTTCATTTAAAGGTAGACGTTTTTGTATTTTGTAAAATGCCGAAATCCATATGTTGACATCATTTACTAATTTAAGGACTTAAATCTATTATTTGTACACATTAAGCTTATTTGTGAATTTCGATTACTCTTTGAATAATATTGTTTATGTATTTTACTAAGACTCATTCTACTAATTGCATCAATTAAAGGTGACTATTTTTATATTACAGTAATTTTTCACGAATTTAAATTTGTTAGATCAGAATCTAATAATTCTATTATAATTTTTTCTAATTCAATGATTTTTTACATTATAATAACTTTACTTAACATTAACTGTTAAAATTAAGTTTTGATATTATAATCAACGATGTTAGCTTTAGATTGTCTTTATCAAACTATCTTAAATCAATTACATAATAAGAATATAAAATTAAAGTTTGCATTTTTACTGACTACGTAAGTTTCATATACCTTTTACTATTCAAATTTTTTAGCTTGTTTTAAAAATTTCAATAAAAATGAATTCAACTGTATCTTAATGTATATATATATTTTTTTTTAAAAGTTATAACTTTTCATGTGCATGTCACTGTACACGAACTACTAATTAAAATAAATAAATAAATAGTTATATAGTTATTAATATTTAGTTAATATCATGCATTTTAAGACATTACAATTGGACATTATAGTATTTTTTTGGATAATGTTAATTATTATTAGTAATTTTAATATAGTCTTGATACTATTAATCACATATAGTTAATTATTTACAATTGTGTTTATTTATTATTAACTTTGTAATACTAAATTAATCATATATTTGAATATGTACATGTATGAATTCAAATAATTGACAATTTTAAATCCACTTTCCTTATGAATATAAATAAATAAAACTAGCAGCTCATTAGTTTAAAAACATAGTTAATATCATTTAGCTGTGTCAATTTAATTTAACTTATAATTTCTTTTATTTAAAATTATATATGAAAAGATAAAAGAATATATATCACTAAGAGTAAATTTTCAATTTAATGAAGGATTTTTTTTTCATAAAGACCTCCTTGAAAAAAATTAAATAAGATATATATACATATAGAGAGAGTATGTTCAAATGTAACTTTTTTTTACCGAATATTGGTTTTATAATATTTTTTATTCAATTAAATTATATTTTCAAAAACACTATTAGAGTGAAAAATCAATTTTATATATATATATATATATAATTTCATATTAATTTACGATTATGTCATGTTTTATTTATACATATTAAATTCAATATATTTATTTTTCAAAATATACTAATATATAAATTACTAGATTATTTTGGAAATTTTTACTATTTTGATGCAATTTCAAAAGGTAATTTTCAAAATTTATAAAATTATTAAAATGGATAAGTATGTAATGTTAAAGTGGTACGATTTAAGATTAAATAGATCCTGTATCGAATATAGATTAATTTTTTTTTATAATATATAAGTAAGTACAAATATTATCTTATAAACTGATTTTATAAGTTATGTCTCATGATTTTTACGTCAAATTTACACAAATTATGATTTTAGTATTTAATAAGTGAATCTGCACTAATGGTAAAATTCGTATTATTTTTTATTATTGTTGAATTTCAATAAAAATTGATCGGAATAATTATGATGATACAAATTGTAATTACATACTATAATTTGATCCTTGCTTTCTCACACACGTATGCATAAAGGTATACCATTTTTCATAATTGTTTTTAGTGTATAATTTTATGTTTATTGTTGCAATATTTTAAAATTATTTATATTCATGTAACATTAGGCATTTCAATAATTTGATGACCTTACAAATGATTATATATACTTGAAAGACAAAGTTAATCGTCTATTATGTAGTCAACTGTGTGTCGTGGTCAACGAACTCATTCATGAACTAACCATTTGTAAGGAAATTTAACCACTTTATCAACACATATTTAATTGATCATTAACTTCTTTAGACAAAGTTCATCCCATATATTTACAGTTAAAAATGTAATTTATAATAAATTATAAATGATCAAAATATTATTTCTTTTAATTTATATTTCACATTCAAACAAGATTATGCATTCAATCTCGTAATTTTTAAACTAAACAACATTTATATATTTTCATATTCAAATAAAAGCATACATGACACACAATTATTACACTGCATCTTATAGTATTAGTGAGAGCATGAGAATGGTAGCATGCAGCAGCTACCTCTTATTTAGCACAAATCACTGCACCTTTACTTCAGAAACATGTGCAATATGCTGGAATGTGAAGTGGTGGTGTCTTAAAGGGTGCCACAAAAACCGGTGCTTTCTCAAAGGGTGGCATGTAAAGTGGTGGTTTCTCAAATGGTGGCACAAAAAGTGGTGGTTTCTCTAAGGGTGGCACAAATAGTGGTGGTTTCTCAAAGGGTGGCACAGAAAGGGGTGGCACAAAAAGTGGTGGTTTCTCGAAGGGTGGCACAGAAAGGGGTGACACAAAAAGTGGTGGTTTCTCAAAGGGTGGCACAGAAAGGGGTGGCACAAAAAGTGGTGGTTTCTCCAAGGGTGGCATCTGAAGTGGTGGTTTCTCAAAGGGTGGCATGTAAAATGGTGGCACAAAAGGTGGGGGTTTCTGAAATGGTGAAGTGTAAAATGGTGATTTTTGAATAGGGGTGTTAAAAAGTGGGGGTTTCTGAAATGGTGCATTGTTGAGTGGGGTTTTCCCAATTGGTGGGTTGTAAAAGGAGGGTGTTTTGTGAGTTGGAGGCTTATAAATGGGAGATGGTGGCTCAGAAGGAGGGTTGCTGCCATATTCAGCAAGTGCTGATTGAATCAGAGATGCAAAGAGGAGCAAAAGGGAGCTTAAGGAAACCATTACCATGTTATTCATTTCTTTAGTTTGGTGAAAATAACACACAACAATCATGCCCTTTTATACTTCTTCTGAGGGCCATAGTAGGTGCAATCTCAGTAGGTGAATTTTATATGTTTTCTGTAATCTTGTTATGGTTGGTGTTGAAAAGTAGAAGGGAACATGCACGTACAACTCCATACCACTGTGAATATTTTTCAAAACCACTCACTTCTTATGTACTTTTGGAAGAAACTTCAAGTTCATATGAATGTGTTTCGACCACAGGCATGTAGAAAATAGTTGTTTCTGAGATTTCAAATTGGGCCATTTAATTATGGTTCTGTATTAATAAGTGATACAGACTTATATATATTCAGATTATAAGTTTAAGAATTTAGTTTCACAAAAAACTTTCTCTTTCAAATATGTTATATCACATTAAATTTTAGATTCTGGATTTTAATTTTAAATAAAAAGTTTGTGAATCTTATATACTATAGTAAAAAGTTACAATTCAAAAAATAAATTAAAACTTTAAGTGATAAGTGTTATAATAATAAAAATGGTTTCATAATTATTGTAAATACAGAATGCATTTAGTAAATAAAAAAAAGTTAATTATCATTTTCCACTGGAGAAGAACTCTGCATGAGAAAAATTCAATAAAAATAACTTTTATAAATTATTTTATGTATAAATGTAAAAATCCTCTATAAGAAAAATTAAAAAAAAATATTTTCTTTGTATAAATTAAAATTAACTAATATTTTTTATTTTAACTAATTTTCTCTAAGATTCTCATAAGGAAAATGTTCCGTGTAAGAAAATTTGTCTCAATTATTCACATAAGCTATTATAGAAGTAAGTGATCGATACCTTAAAGATTGATATCAATGCTATAACACCCTAATACTCAATACTTTAAATAAAATTTAGTAAAAATGTAAAATATATATACATGTTGTTCATCATAAATAACTAAAAACTTAAATGAGTCTTTATAAAGACTCAACTCAAGGATCTAGAATTGCTCGTGTCTATATGTGAATTATTTGTGTACTCAATACATTTATAATAGGTAATGACATAAGTAAAAAATAATTAGATAATCCAAAAAAACTATTATAACATCACAAATTCATAATAATTTACTTATACAAATAAAATTTCACTTGATTTATCATTATATCGTCATACACGTATACAATGCATACATATATATACAAATTACACATGAATCCACATATAACAAATATTTTTCATTGGTTCAGGATAAGTTTAAGGCTTCCAAAATTCAAAACACATGACATGTCATATGTGCAATAAACCCTTCTTTAACTTCTCATTATTTGATGTCTTAGTCTATGTAACTTAGACTACCAGTGAAGTCAAAGATATCTTTTATAGTTCGGATACTTAATACACAAATTCAAATATTAATTCACATAACATCCAAAATTTATGACTTCAAATCATAAATCATACATGAATTAATATGTAATTCAATTTCACATTACATGCATACATTGTAATTCACTTTAAATAAAACAATAAATCGTTGAAACATACAATTCAATATTCAATATTTTATGCATATAAATATACTTTTCAGTTCAATATTTTATGCATATATATATATAGTTATGCATGACATACATATTCATAAAAACTAGAAAAATCACTTGAACATGAATATTAAACAATATTTCTTGTTTGAGAAAAAATAGTTTCACTAAGAGAGTGTATCAAACGATGTATTCACTAGAGTGATTGAGACGATAACTCTAGTTAAACACGTTTGATTTTGTTGATCGAGAAATACTAAATAGAGTATCTCAAACGATACCTCTTGCATTAGAATTAAGACAACTCAAAAAATAAAATTGTTTTAACTCAAAACGACATTCTTATGCTATGACATAAAATTATTTCTTGTGAAATATAGTAAATGAATTTACTTCACTTTTTAAAACTAAAGGGAAATGGAGGCTTTAAATTGTCAAACAAGAAAGAATTCTAATTCCAACTAAAGAACATTAATTCCCAACTCGATAAGCAACTAAAGAACTTCAAACCCATGCGTTATAAATGAATTTCAAACTCACATGCACAAAAGATTATGCTATTAAAACTTTCACAGTGAAACAAACTCTATTTTAAATTCATTAAGTAAGATTATTTAAGGTGACTTCCTTTAATTCAAATTTTTTCTTCCCCAATAAGCTTCCAACTCACAAAAGAATTTAGCCAACACTTATAAGGTCTGATTCAAAAACTATTTAGAAGAAAACAATCTTTAATTCTCAAACTACTATAAGGTACAATCAGATTCTGAAAGAGACATATCCGAATAGATTAGGTAAAGAGAAATGTAGTTTGTTATTTATTCTTATAATTTTTATTTTTAAAATTTTATTATTTAGTTAAGATAAAAGTTTTGGGATATAATGATTTCAAAAATTATATGTTACAATACGTTAACGTTTGATTTTTTTTTTTTTTTATATTCTTTTAAGTAATGGACTTATAACAATCATCTCTTAAAATGAAATGTAGTTTATTAAAAGGTGTTTTAGAATTTGAGACATATTTTTTTTAATCTTATACGTTTTATTTTATGTAAAAAATATTTTATATTTTAAAATTCCTATTTATAATTAGAATATATTAAAAATTATATAAAATGTAAAAATATTCTTTATCTTTTCTTTTATTCTTACACAATTTAAAACTAATATAAAAGAAATTCCATTCCTAATATATTAAATTCATTTTGTTATTATTTTTGTGTATAAAATGATAAGACACATAATTTATAATATAATATAATATAATATAAAATAATGATTATATCTAGCTATATGATTTAACCATTTACGTTATGAAAATAATAATAACTATTCAACGGTATAAAATTTATGCTTAATATTTTATTAGAAATAAAAATAAATTATAAAAGTAAATTATATAAACTAATATTTCTTGGATAATGAAAAATACATTGATTATTTACATTATGCACCTACAAGTAATCTTTTTACCTTACTTTAAAAAAATTGTCACTTTACTAATTTTAATTATCATTTTACCTTTTTAAAAGAAACTATAATTTAAACTATTTTTTAAAAAGAATAATAAAAAATGTCAGAAATATAAAATCAACAAAAAAAAACTAAAATTACAATCTAATAATTCATTTACCAGCTTGATCATCATTTTACTAACTTATGTCATTGTCATACAATTTTTTCTTTGTTTCTAGTAATGTCCTTTTGCATATAAATTATGGGTTTTGATGACTTTTGTTAAGGATCTACACTCGTTGCTATCATCATTTGTCAATTTTTTGGTGAGTCAAATCCTAAATCTAGCTAGTATATGACTTAACTTATCTCTATGTGTTTGCTCAATGTGTTTGGTAGTTGGTCACATATTACATTACTTTCAAGTATATTCCCAATTAATTATAATTTTTACTTTTTAAAATAAAATATATAAACATTAACCATTACTTATTTCGATTTCAAAATATATGCTGGATTTAATATAGGTTAAATTGCAAGCCCAAATGGATAATGCTTATTACATATTTTTATTGTTGTATTGACTATGTAACCTTTTTTTTTATTCATTTTGATTTTGTGTTGCAAAACTTTTTGAGTTACAAGTATTTTTATCCCCCGTTTCTTAATAAATTTTTGCTTATAAAAAATCTACCATTCTTAGTTCATTAATTTATACACACAAAATGTGAATTGTACATCTATGCATAGTCCCATGTTTGTACATTAAGTAAAAATGGTGCTAGAAATGTTTGTTTTACTTGAAATATGAAAGTTAGACATTGGAGTAGTATTTATAGAGGAAATTAAAGGTAAAGTGCTTCTAACAAATATGGTTGAGATCTCTCTTTCTTTGAGCTATGTCTTCCCATGATGGTGGTACCCTATTGCGAAAAATTCAAACTTATTAATTTGAAAAACTTACATTATTTTTTCCCCATTATGTGCTTAACTAAGAATTTGCATGTACATGAGAACAACTTCTACACCAACTAACTGATGAACTTTGGAGAGGGTTATGTATTTAAAACATATTAACCAACTTGTAATACACGTATCTATACTTTTTTTTTAATTATATAATATTTTGGATTCTATGATATATTGTTCTAATAAAACAACACCAAATTTGTAATAAAACATAACTTACTACAAGAAAAAAGCCATTTTGCGTGGGTAAAAAACGGACGCAAAAGCTAAAAAACGAACGCTTATGCGTCGGATTCGCGTCCGTTCCACATCCCACGAAAAAAGCCTGGAAACAAATGAAAACTAGTGTGGGCAAGAAAGTTTGATGCATCTTGCGTGGGCCAAGCCCACGCAAAACGGACGCAACATGCAAAAGCTGGGTAGACGCAAAATGGACGGATATGCGGCGGCTTTTGCGTGGACAAATCCAACGCAGAATTTTTATTTCGCTTATGCGTCGGTCTGGCCGACGAAAATGATAAAAATATATATTTAAAAAATATCAGATTTTGCGTGGGCTTGGCCCACGCAAAAGCGGACGCATGTTATAAAAAAAACTTGCGTGGGCCTATGGCCGACGCATGTGATGAAGAAAAAAAAACATTTTATTTTGCTTTCTAACCGAAGGGGAAGCTCGACGTGGAGGAAGCTTGCGCGGAGGAAGCTCGATGCGGAGGAAGCTTGATGCGGAGGGAGAACTTGATGCAGAGGAAGCTGGACACGGTGGAAGCTCGCGCGGAGGAAGCTGGACGTGGAGGGGAAGTTCAAAGAGGAAGCTGAAGGTGGAGGAAGCTCGCGTGCGGAAATTGGGAAATTAGGTTTTCAGAGATTTGGGGGTTTTGAAAAACCGGGAACCCCAAAAAATTTCTATATACCCAAAATAAATTAAAACATTTTTTATATAAAAATATTTAAATTTAATATAAAAAAAAATTAATTTCATTATATAACAAAAACTTTTATTAATTTATAAAAAACAATTTAATTTATACAATACAATACAGAAATTAATTAAATTTACACAAAAATATTTAATTTAATTTATACAATAAATATTTACTTTAATTTATATAAAATAATTTAATTTAATTTCTACAACATAAAATTAATTTAAATTGTAAAAAAAT
>Ga0123342_1009171_pt1 | contig 11998 bp, 14 predicted proteins | sample Turbeawhitnodule_FD_89960 | JGI IMG/M metagenome (GOLD analysis project Ga0123342, IMG submission 89960) | Root nodule microbial communities of legume samples collected from Mexico - Turtle bean Mexico white nodule | ecosystem: Host-associated > Plants > Roots > Nodule | place: Mexico: Nepantla... | reverse complement strand
GCGCTCCGTTGACGCCTTGTGGGATACCGTCGGCAAAATCGTCACGCTCTTCAAACCGCAGGAATGTGCAAACTACTTCGCAGCAGCCGGATATGACCCCGATTAAAATGGACGCGCTCTAGCTTTCCACTCGGCCGCAGCAGTCAGCCTGGCGGATAACGGCGACCTTCCTCTTCGCGATAATCCGACTTGACGCGTCTCTTTGGCCGTTTGGCGTGTTAGAAAGTCCAGCCTGCGTAAATGTACAACTCTCTATGCAATCAGGCCCCCGCAACCAACATTCCTAAGCTAAAAGGCAGATGGCCATTCAAGTCGCTTCAATGGAAGCTCCTCCGCGTAAGCGTCGAGGAGCTTTTGTTTTTTGGCCTCCGTTTCCAATTCGCCGGCACGTACCTTCTCCAGGTAATCGTGACGCGTCAGCGCCTCGAAACGCTTCTCCATGATCGTCGCCGCTTCCATCGCCGCAGAGGCCGTTGCCTTTCTCGCCGGGCCCGGTGCAGCCTACATCACCGGCTCGGGCAATCTCGTCGACGGCGGCATAAGTGCCTGAGTATCGTACGATGCGGCGACCTGCCGCCTCGTACGTCGCGTTCGGATTCTCCTGCCAAAGGGCAGACGATGATAAGGCATCTGGAAAACGGTTTCGCTGCGCTAATCATCAGGCTCACTGAAATTGAAGTGCAAGCTCGTGATTTCAGCTACGTTCCCCGTTCCGCCGTTGGGTTCTCCTAACGAGATTATTTTGGTGCCGCGTCTGGCGGCTGGAGCGGGCTGATTTTCGATGAAGCGCCATGTGACGAGACAGAACGAAACACGTGGATACGGAGAAATAATTTGAAGACGATCGGCATACTTGGCGGAATGTCCGCAGCCTCGACCCAAATTTATTATCATGAGCTCTGCAGGCTTACGCGCGAAAGCCTGGGAGGACTTCATTCTCCTGAGCTTCTCATACGATCGGTCGACTTCGACGAAATCGAAAAGTTACAGGCATCCTCCGATTGGGATACGGCGGCAGAAATCCTCAGGCAAAAAGCCGTTGCTCTGGAGCGCGGAGGTGCCGACCTTCTCATCATGGCAACGAATACCATGCACAAGGTTGCGGACAAGATCTTGGGCGGGGTGTCGATCCCGTTCGTACACATCGCAGATGCGACTGCGACAGTTATCCTTGACAGCGGTTTCCGCAGGCCGGGACTGATGGCGACCGCCTTCACGATGGAACAGCACTTTTATACCGACCGCCTGATCGCTCGAGGACTTTCGCCGATAATTCCTGAGGCTGACGATCGGGCGGAAACCCATCGCATTATCTATGACGAGCTGTGCCGTGATGTTGTTCGCGAGGAAAGCCGCTTGACGTATGAACTGATTGCGCAGCGGCTGATCGATCGAGGCTGCGACTGTCTTGTCCTCGGGTGCACGGAGGTGGGGATGCTGTTGAATCAGGATAATGTCGGGGTCCCCGTATTCGATACCACCCTGGTTCATTGCAAAGCTGCGCTTCAGGCTGCTTTGCAATGAGATGCCAGGCATTTTGACTATGCGACCCGCTCGCGAGAAAGCCTCGGGGAAATGGTCAGATCTGTTCTCCGAGGTGCTGTTGAACCCATTTCACCTCTTCCGACGCCGTGCGCCCGAAATGCCGTCTAAAATCCCGGCTGAACTGCGCCGGGCTGACATAGCCGACTGAAGCCGCCACCGTCGCGATGGTCCCGCTTTGGCGGGCGATCATAAGTCTCGCCTCATGGAGCCGCATCGCTTTTACGTATTGCATCGGACTCGAGCCAGTCAAGTTCTTGAAATGAACGTGGTAGGAGGGAACACTCATTCCCACGTCTCGAGCCAGATCCGCGACCGCAATTTCGGAGCCGAAGTTTTCTCGCAGCCACGCCACGCTCTCAACAATTTTTCCGGACGTTCCTTTCCGCTGAAGGGCTGCGATCACCGCTCCGCCTTGCGGACCGATCATGACGCGGTAGTGCAATTCGCGCAGGATCGAGTTGCCGAGCACGGCGACATCAACCGGGCTGCCGAGCGCCGTCAGTAAGCGCAGCAAGACGTCTTCGATATCGCTGTCCATTTTACTCGAGAATAGCCCTCTCGGCTCGGCCTTTTCAGGGCCGGCGTATTGTTCGAGCTGCAAAGCAATCTCGGCCGCCATCTGCATGTCGAATTGAAGATAGACGGCCAGTAGTGGTCGTTGTGGACTGGCCGTAGACGTCATCCGGAAGGGAACGGGTACCGCAACGGCAAGATAGTGGTCCTCATCGTAGAGGTAAATTTCCCCATCTAGAATGCCGTGTTTGCTTCCTTGCAATACGAACACTGCCCCCGGCCGATAAAGAACCGGAACGTCATTAAGCACCGCTTCCGTCCGTAGGATACGCACACAACTGACCGCAGTTTGATTGTAGCCGAGACGAGGAGCTAGTTGTCCGGCCAGGATGACAAGCCGGTCATGCGGAGAGGGAGGCTTCTCACTATTCATAGGATTTGGCAAACCTCTGAGAGTATCCGCAATCGAACTAGCCGCTTTGCTAGAATATCTGTCACATGCAAGATTGATCAAGGAGTTTCAGAGATGTCGAGCAAAACCTTCTTCATCACCGGAGCGAATTCCGGTTTCGGCCTCGCCATTGCCACGGCCGCCACCCAGGCGGGCCACACGGTCATCGGGACCGTCCGCTCCGAAGCCTCACGAGATATGTTGTCCAGGACGCTTCCCGCACTCCATACCGTTCTTGGTGACGTCACCGAATTCGACCGCATTCCGGATGTGGTCCAGCAGGCGGAAGAAGAACACGGTCCAGTTGATGTCCTGATCAACAATGCAGGATATGGTCACGAGGGCGTGCTCGAGGAATCGCCAATCGAGGAGATGCGCCGCCAGTTCGACGTGAACGTGTTTGGCGCGGTCGCGGTCGCCAAGGCGTTTCTTCCGAGGTTCCGGCGGCGTCGTCGCGGGTTTATCATCAACGTCACGTCGATGGGCGGTATGATCACCATGCCCGGCATCGCCTATTACTGCGGCAGCAAGTTTGCCCTTCAGGGTATTTCCGAAGTCATGCGTTCGGAGATGGCGCCGTTCGGTGTTCACGTGACAACCCTTTGCCCTGGGTCGTTTCGAACAGACTGGGCAGGGCGCTCCATGGTCCGTACAGAGCGGTCGATTGGGGATTACGATAGCCTTTTTGATCCGATCCGCGAGGCGCGCCAGGCTGTCAGCGGTAAGCAAATCGGCGATCCGCAGAAGTTGGCTGCCGCGGTCCTAACTCTGGTCGCGTCCGAAAATCCTCCGCCGCAGCTTCTGCTTGGCAGCGATGCTCTCAAGCACGTGACGGCGCGGATCGACCGTCTGCAGCGGGAAATTGAAGCGTGGAAAGACATCACAGTGTCCACAGACGGACGATGAAAGAAACCAAAATATTTGTTATTGACGTTCTGCCTACTAGAAGGTAGACAGACTGCATGAGCAATCTTTCGACCACCTCCGACGATATCTTGGCCTCTGCCCGAACCCTCATCATGAGCGGAGGCTATAATGGCTTCAGCTATGCCGACATCTCGGAAGTAGTCGGAATTCGCAAAGCCAGCATCCACCACCATTTTCCGAGCAAGGTCGATCTGGTGCGTGAGTTGGTAAAGCGTTATCGAGAAGATGGCGAGACGAACGTAGCAGCTCTTGAGCAGAATGTTCCAGACGCTTTGGACATCCTCAACGTCTATGCGAATCACTGGGCGAAATGCATCCAAGATGCCAGCAGGCCATACTGTGTGTGTGCTCTGCTCGCCAGCGAACTGCCATCCCTTCCGCCGGAAGTTGCAACAGAGGTCACGGCATTCTTTCGCTTCATTTCGTCTTGGCTAGCGTCAGTCATGGATCGTGGCTCCCGACAAGGCGCGCTCATTCTTGCCAGCGCGCCTGAGGTCGAGGCCGAAGCATTTTTGGCGACGGTCTACGGGGCGATGCTCTCAGCGAGAGCTTACGGAAAGCCTGAAGTGTTCGCGACAATACTTCAGCCCGCCCTCAGCCGACTGACACCCTCCACCTCTCACTAATCCTGCGGTGGTTATGCCACCGAGGTAACATCGCGCCCATTGAAACTACCAACTAGTAGGAAGAATAAAATGAAGAGAATTATCCCTGCATTGGCTCTCGGCCTTACGACCATCCTTTCAGTGCCCGTCCACGCTGACGATAAAAAGGCCGCTCCGATCCACGTCCGTGGAAGTATCCTCACCTACGCGGGATCCGCGCTCAAGGTGAAGACGCGCGAAGGTGAGACAGTCGATGTCGCGCTTGCGGACGACTGGAAGGTGGCAAGCGTCGCAAATGCCAAGGTGACCGACATTAAGCCGGGCGATTTTGTCGGCATCGCATCCTTGCCAAAGGCAGATGGTGGTGATGGTGCGCTTGAGGTTCTCATTTTCCCGCCGGCAATGAAGGGCACGGGCGAGGGTAGCTATGGATGGGATCTCAAGCCCGAAAGCAGCATGACCAACGCGACAGTCGCAGATGCCGTCAAAGGCGTCGATGGTCGCACCGTCACCGTCACCTATCACGGCAAGGAAAAGAAAATCGCCATTCCCGATGGGACGCCCGTGGTGACCATTGCTGCGGCCACCAAGGACGATCTCGTTACCGGCGCCGTGGTCTTTATCACTGCCGAGAAGTCCGAGGCAGGTCCGATCGCCCATCAGGTGGTCGTTGGAAAGAATGGGGTGGTTCCGCCGATGTAAACCACATCGTCACTGGCCGGGGCAGCCGACCCACTGCTTCGGCCAGCGACCCGATCGATGCTGCTTGATGTGCAGCCGTGCGACGTCACAGACGCGAGACACTGAGATGAGCGAAACCGCCTCCAATGACAATGTCCGGTATCCGCGGACGATCTTCATCCGCCGCCACTCCGTTGTGACTCGGCTCACCCACTGGCTGAACGTCCTTTGCTTGAGCTTTCTCCTTTTGAGCGGACTGGAGATATTCAATGCCCACCCAGAGCTCTACTGGGGGCATTATGGCGCCAACGGCGATCCTGCCGTTTTGACAATTGGCTCCGAGGTCGATGCAGACACGCCAAGCGGCTTCCTACGTGTCGCCGGCCTACAGATACCGACGACCGGCATTCTCGGCGTTTCCAATATCGATGGGGAACCGACCGCACGAGCTTTCCCGTCATGGGCAACCATCCCGTCGTTCCAGGATCTCGCAGCCGGACGTCGCTGGCACTTCTTTTTTGCCTGGCTGTTCGTGATCAACGGCACCCTCTACTTAGGATTTAGCGTGCTGAGCGGGCATCTCAGGCGGGACCTGGCACCAAAGGCGCATGAGCTCTCGCCTCGCCATCTTGGCCGCGAAGTCCTGGATCACGCTCGGCTGCGCTTTCCTGAAGGGGAGGAGGCCAGGCATTACAATGCGCTTCAAAAACTCACCTATCTGGCGGTCATTGTTATTCTGCTGCCTCTGATGGTCCTGACTGGTCTGACCATGTCACCCGGGGTGGACGCCGCTCTTCCCGCATTGGTCGATGTCTTTGGCGGACGCCAGTCCGCGCGCACCATCCATTTCATCACAGCGTCAGCGCTTCTCATCTTCGTCATCGTCCATGTGGCAATGGTCGTCCTATCCGGGACCTGGAACAACATCCGCTCGATGATCACCGGACGCTATGCGATCCAGGAAAAAGGCCCAAAATCATGAGCACGCTTTTTACGAGACGCCGCTTTCTGGTTGGTGGCACACTTGGCGCCAGTGCCTTGGCTCTTTCCGGTTGTGATCTTCTGGATCAGAACGCGGACGTCGCCAATGTCCTGCGCTCAGCCGAACACCTCGCCATGAAGGCGCAAAGATTAATCCAAGGGCGCGATGCCCTGGCGCGGGAGTTTGATGAAAAGGACATTTCGCCGTCGTTTCGGGTAAACGGAACGAGTGCGCCAGACAGCGACGAATATGTTGAATTGGCCGAAGGCAATTTTGCCGCCTGGCGATTAAAGATTGACGGTCTTGTTGAGCGTCCGCGAGAGTTTTCGCTCGCTGACCTGAAGGTACTCCCGGCCCGCACGCAGATCACCCGCCATGACTGTGTCGAGGGCTGGAGCGCTATCGGCAAATGGACGGGGGTGCCGCTTGGGAGTCTGCTGCGTCTGACCGGGCTCAAGCCGACAGCGCGCTATGTCGTACTGCATTGTGCCGATGAACTCGAGAAGACGCTCGACGGGAGTGGTCGTTATTACGAGAGTATCGATCTCATCGACGCTGTTCATCCTCAGACCGTCCTCGCCTACCAGATGAACGGCCAGGATCTCAGCATCGGCCACGGCGCTCCCTTGCGCCTGAGGGTTGAGCGGCAGCTTGGTTACAAGCAGGCCAAATACATCATGCGAATTGAAGTGGTCGACAGTTTCGCCGGCCTTTGGGGCGGAAACGGCGGGTATTGGGAAGACCGCGGGTACGAATGGTACGCCGGCATCTAAGGCCGTCAAACATAGAACCGCAGAATGAACACTCATGAGCAGACGCAAAGTTCTAAAAGTAATGCCCATTTCAGCGACCTCCTCCTCACGACCGGTTGAAATAGGTCACACCAATTCGATCCTCTCCGACCCAGAGGGCCGATGGGTTGCTAAGCGGCAGGGTGCGATCTCTGACGCATTCGAGAAACGCATGCGCTCAGTGATCAACCAAGACGGTTCGTCGAAAACTGTATCCCACAATAGCCCACAGGTTGGTTTCTCGCACGAGGCAGCCGGGACACTGTCCGGCGAGAGCAAGCCTATCGGCCAACGTGATTGGGACAAGAACACTCCATTTGGCAAACATGTCGGCTTCTTCTGAAAGAACCCGAGTGAGCAATTTCATCAATCAAGAAAGTGGAAGATAACAATGTCAAACAACCAAAAATCCCATGCCGCGAGCGGCAACGAACAATGGCTGAAGCAATATTACTTTTCTCGAGCAGCATTCTCGGTGTTGTGGGTCGCGGCTGCACTGACAGCCGGACAGCATTCGTTTGCGGTGGCTGCCGCGCTGCTGATCATTTATCCGGCTTGGGACGCTGTCGCTAACGTTGTTGATGCGGCAAAGAGCGGAGGGTTGGCGATCAACCGTAGCCAGGCGATCAACGTTACAGCAAGCTCGGTTATGACGATTGCCGTGATCTTGGCACTGAGCATGAGCATGAACTGGGTTCTCGGCGCATTCGGCCTCTGGGCAATCTTTTCGGGTCTGCTTCAGCTTGGCACTGCTGTCCGGCGTTGGAAAACGAGTGGCGGTCAGTGGGCGATGATCTTGAGCGGTGGCCAGTCAGCTGTGGCGGGTGCGCTCTTCATGTTTCAAGCGCAAATGCCCCAAGAACCATCGATCTCCACGGTGGCCGGTTACGCTGGCGTCGGCGCATTCTATTTTCTTGTTTCGGCAATATGGCTGAGCGTAACCCTTTCGCGTCGTAGCATGCATGGAGCCGAACTTTGAGGTCCCAAGAGTTGCTCTTGTGAATGGCCAGCTTCCCTTCGCTATGCAGAAGGGCTGACATGATCAACGTCAGGTCTGATATACAACGGCTGCTCCAATTTTAGCTTGGAAGCCAAAGCACACGTATTTCCAAAAGAAAGTATCGAGTCGATCGTCGGCGCCGCGTTCAGCCATGACTCACGGCGACTGTTAGGGACCATTCAAAATCAGCATGCCTCACTTCAAGGATACTCAAATGATCTCCCAAGATACCGCAGAGCAACTAGACTAAATGTTCGCCTGGGGACCGGGTGACCCGTCTCACAGTATGCAGGTATCGAGGGTTGCGAGAGCGATCCTCTCGTAGAGCCTCATGCATAGGAGACGGGCCGTGGAAGAGACTATCATATATGTCGGATTGGACGTTCACAGTAAGCGCTCATTTCCCTGCGCCTTTTCGCGTTGAGTTCTCTGCCGCATGAAGTGTCCACTTGAATAGGTGGACACCAAATATGAGTGACGAAGAGCAGAAACTGCGTGTGCGGTTGGTGGGGCGTGATGGGCGACGCCGCTATGATCCCGGATCAAAGGAGCGGCTCGTTGCGGCCTGCCTTCAGCCTGGTGTGTCAATATCAGGCCTTGCGCTTGCCCATGGGATCAATGCCAACCTTCTGCGCAAGTGGGTCAAGGATGCCAGGGAGGCTGGGTTGTCGGCGGGATCTGGAAGCTCGCCGTTTATTCCAGTCGTCGCAGCAAACTGCAGCCTTCCTGTCGGGACCTGCTCGCTGGATATGCCGGTCGCGTGTGGTGAAAACCAACCGGCATCACTTGAGAAGACGGTCCGTCTGTCAGGTTCTTCTAAAATCAGCGCGTTGCTACCGAACGGCGTGAAGCTGACGATGGAATGCGGTGATGTGGATGCGTTGAGGACAATCATCGGAGCACTGGGTCATGTTCAGACTGGGCGCTGATCTGAAAGTCTACCTGCACCGCGAGCCGATCGACTTTCGCGCCGGCATCAACAGCCTTGCTGTTCTGGTGCAGGAGACGATGGAGCTCGACCCGTTTGCTCCTGCGGTCTTTGCCTTTTGCAATCGCCGTCGCGACCGGATGAAGTTGTTGTTCTTCGATCGGTCCGGTTTTGTGATGGTCCTGAAGCGATTGACGGAAGACAGGTTCCGATGGCCGCGTCGGGAGACGACGGTGGTGACGCTTTCGACCGAGCAGCTCCACTGGATACTCGACGGCATCGACATTGACGCGATGGTGCGCCACCCGGTTCGGCAATATCAGGTCGCCGGCTGACGGCTCTGAACTTCTGCGGTTGACGCGGTGGTGCGGTTCAGATTCAAAACTACGATGAATCGATCCGGCGAACCAAGCGTTGCAGAACTGATGGCACAGTTGGCGGCCAATGCTGCCGAAATCGCCGCGCTGAAAGCCGAGAAAGAAGCGCTCAGCGCACGCGTGGTCAAGCTCGAGGAAGAGTTGGTGCTGGCGCGGCTTCATCGGTTTGCGCCGAAGAGCGAAAAGCATATCGATCGCCTCTTCGATGAAGCCGAGCAGGTTGCCGATGAAGACGACGCTGGCGGAGACGATGGGGAGGTCGTCGACCTGCCGGACACGGGCTTTGCGGCGATCGAGAAGCCAGAGGGCAAGAAGCGTGGCCGCAAGCCCCTGCCGGAACACCTGCCGCGCGAGCGCATCGAGTATGATCTTGCCGACGATCAGAAGGGCTGCCCTTGTTGCCGTCACCAGATGCATCGCATGGGTGAGGCTGTTACCGAGCAGCTTCACATCGAGGTGAAGGCCAAGGTCCTGCAGAATGTGCGGTTTAAATATGCCTGCCGCCATTGCGACCGGACCGGCATCAACACGCCTGTTGTCCTCGCGCCAATGCCCGCGCAGCCCTTGCCGGGGAGCATCGCCACGGCCTCGACGCTGGCCTTCGCGCTCGTCCATAAATATGTCGATGGCACGCCGCTCTACCGTCTGGCCCAGGCCTTCGAGCGCGCCGGCGTTCCCGTTAGCCGCGGCGCTCTGGGCCATTGGGTGATCGGATCGAGCGACAGGCATCTTTCCCGCATCTATGATGCACTGAAGCTACGGCTTCGGTCCCAACCGCTCATCCATGGCGACGAGACGACGGTCCAGGTCCTGAAGGAAAAGGACAAGGAAGCCACCAGCACGTCATTCATGTGGGCGTATCGGAGCGGTGAAGACAGTAGCGAGCCGATCGTGCTGCTCGATTATCAACCCGGCCGCGGCCAGATTTATCCGCAGGCCTTCCTTGGTGATTACCGCGGCATCCTGATGAGCGATGGCTACACCGCCTGGCGGACGTTGGAGGGGGCGACACATCTGGGATGCATGGCCCATTCCAGGCGTCGCTTCGTCGATGCGCTGAAGACCAGAAAGAAAGGCGGCGGTCCACCGGAGCAGGCGCTGAAGTTCTTCGAACAGCTCTACCGGATTGAAAGCCAAGCCAAGAACGAAAAGCCGGAAGTTGGAGAAACGCAAGCCGACTGCATCCGCCGCTTCCGCCAGCAACACAGCGTCCCCGTCCTCAATGCTCTCAAGGCATGGCTTGATGACATCGCGCCGAAGGTCTTGCCCGATACTAAGCTTGGCGATGCCGTGTCCTACACACTGAACCAGTGGAATTATCTGACGCGCTACACCGAAGACGGCAGGATGCCGATCGACAACAATTTGCTTGAGCGTGATATCAGGATTTTTGCCACTGGCAGAAAGAGTTGGCTGTTCAGCGATACCGTGGACGGAGCCAGGGCCAGTGCCGTCGTCTACAACCTGATGCTCACCTGCCGCGCCTGCGGCATCGAGCCTTTGGCCTATCTGCGCTGCATCCTCACGCAATTGCCCCAGCGCGCGCCAGATGCCGACATCACCGATCTGCTGCCCTTCAACTTCACAAAAACCGCCGCTGCCTGATCCGATGCAGCTGTCGCACAGCGACCCCGGTCAAACGGGCCGCGTCAACGCGCATGGAAATGAGCGCTTACCGTTCACAAAGATACGATTGCGGTCGCGCTTGCCGATGGCGGTGGGCGCGGTGACGCGAGGGCATTCGGCGAGATTGCAAATACCCCCACGGCGTTGGCCCGTATGGTGGCCAAGCTTTCGCAGCCGGGCCGGACGTTGAAGTTCTGCTACGAAGCCGGACCTTGCGGCTATGGCATTCAACGACAGCTTTCCGATGCTGGCCATGACTGTGTGGTCGTCGCCCCATCTTTGATCCCACGAAAGCCGGGTGATCGCATCAAGACGGACCGCCGTGATGCCAGCAATCTGGCAAGGCTTCATCGCGCTGGGGAGTTGAGTGCGGTTTGGATACCAGATACCGCGCATGAGGCGATGCGTGATCTGGTTCGGGCGCGCTTGGCTGCCGTTCGAAGCCTGCGGCAAGCGCGCCAGCAGCTTAGTGGATTTTTACTGCGCCACGGCTTTCACTACAGCCGCCCAGCCTGGACGCAGATGCATCGACGTTGGTTGGCCGGTCTTTGCTTTGAGCAGCCAATCCACCATATCGTGCTGGAGGATCACATCGCCACGATCGAGGCGGCTACGGACCGGCGCGATCGGCTGACGAAGCAAATCGAGATCATGCTGCCTGACTGGTCGTTGGCTCCGGTTGTCCTCGCGCTGCAATCGCTACGCGGCATGGCTCTGGTGACGGCCGCTACGATGATTGCCGAATTGGGCGATATCAGTCGCTTCACCAATCCTCGCCAATTGATGGCGTATCTCGGGCTGGTACCATCGGAGCATTCGAGCGGTGGAACTCGGCGCCAGGGCGGAATTACCAAAGCTGGCAACACAACGGCCCGTCGCATGCTGATCGAAGCCGCTTGGAGCTATCGGTTTCCTGCAAAGATCAGCCGTGAACAGTTGCTGCGCCAGGAGCAGCTTCCAAAAGCGATCCGCGACACGGCATGGAAGGCACAAGTACGTTTGTGCAGCCGCTATCGAAAGCTCACCAAGGCCGGAAAGCCGGCAACGACCGTAACGACGGCGATTGCCCGTGAACTGTCGGGGTTCGTTTGGGCAATTGCATGCCAGGCTTCACCGCGTTGAATAATACCGCTCAAATCTAGCGCATCAAGGAGGACAACAGCCGATCACAAAGCCATGTGCGCCTGGGCAAGGCTGGGGGCACGGTCACGGCAGGAGAACCCTCGATAACACTACCAGCCGGCTATATCCCGACGCTGCCAACTAGACTGAGGAAGCTCCGCGACGCATCAGGTCCGGCGGTAACCAACCCGCGTATCAGAGCATGATCAACCGTCGTTTATTGACCGTGCCTCCTGCTTTCCCCAGGATGCATTCACACGAAACGCGACGCCCGGATGACCGGGCGATAGATTTTCTATTCCTGCGACTTGTAAAGGCGAACATGAGAGTGTTTCGTCTCAGAGATTATGACGGGTTGTCTATGCCGAGGATTGGCAGTTCTTGAGGCGGGACAAGCAGTTGGATGCTGCGCGCCTGGCCTGGTTGCTTTTGGATCAATCCAATTTGGTC
>Ga0123342_1009170_pt1 | contig 11999 bp, 16 predicted proteins | sample Turbeawhitnodule_FD_89960 | JGI IMG/M metagenome (GOLD analysis project Ga0123342, IMG submission 89960) | Root nodule microbial communities of legume samples collected from Mexico - Turtle bean Mexico white nodule | ecosystem: Host-associated > Plants > Roots > Nodule | place: Mexico: Nepantla... | reverse complement strand
AATAATAATAATAATAATAATATTATTATTATTATTAATATTATGAATATTAATAAAATTATTATTTATATTATTATTATATTAATATTATGAATATGATTAATATTATTAATATCATTAATATTATTATTAATAGTAATAATAATAATATTATTTTTAATATTATTGTATTAGTATTTATTAATTTTTTAATATTAAGAGTATACCTACCTACTAGTTATGATTATTATTTATAATTATTATTTGCTATTATTGTTTATGAATATTAATTATGATTTTATAATTATTCATATGATAATATTATTTTTATTATTAAAAATTTTAAAACTATTAAGATTATTTATATTCTTAATATTGTTAATAAAATATTTATATTAATAATTAATAATAATATTGAATTTATTTTTAGATATAGATTTGTAGGTAAAATTTGTGAATAATGTAAAATTTACCTACAGATAGAGATCTGTGGGTATTCAAATGTAGGCAAAACTGCATTTACATACGGATTCTGATTCGTGCGTAATATCCGTAGGTAATATATCCGTAGGTAATGCTGAATTTACCAACGGATTTAGATCTATGGGTAATATCCGTAGGTAATGATGAATTTACCTACGGATTCAAGTCCGTGGGTAAATTTTTTTTGGTAATTTTAATTGTTTTGTAGTGTGGTTTGACAACTTAAAGGGGAGTTTGAAGTGAAAGAATCTTTATTACAAAAATATTATCACCACCTTCAGAATTTGATGTCTAAATTAAAAAATGTTCAAATTGAACACATCGGTCGAGAACATAATGTTAGAGTCAACATGCTTTCACGATTGGCTACAGTTAAAAAGAAAAGGCTGCATCGGTCCGTCATATACATAAATCTCAAGAATCCCATTGTCAACACGGACAAATGCATGGCAATTGATGAAAAAACAAATTGGATGACACCTATCAAATAATATTTAAAAAATGGTGAATGCGAAGTACAAGAGGAAAGGATAACGACGGAACAAACCACTCGATTTATCCTCATTGGTTCAGATCTCTACCGATGAGGATACACTCGACCGTTGTTGCAATGTATATCACAAGATTGAGCCGATTATGTGATGCAAACCAAGCCCATAAGGAGATGACCAAGGATGCTGATGTACACAAAGAGAAGTCATCTCAAAGTAGAGACCTCACCAGAGGGAGAATTGGACAAGGACCAAAACACCTAAAGTTCTTTCTGCTAGTCTTCTTAATGTTTAGAATATGTTGTAAATAATTGGGTTCACTTTAAGGGTCCAAATAGCAAATATAGGCTAGAATAAGGTACCTTTAGGATAATAAGGTGTGTGTGTAGCATTTTAGCTTGTTCCTCACCCATTTGAAGGCATTTTGACCTAGTTTCTATAAGGACAAGCCTAGGATGTAGAATTGACTTAGCCAAACCCTAAGGCTGCTCTTTTTTTCCCTTTTCCCATCTTACCCCTTTAGCTTGTTCTCCAAGGCTCATTCACCTATAAATAGGAGGCCTACCTAGTGTATTTTATAAGTTGAATGAAATAGAGAAAAGTTACTCTGCACATTTTGTGTGAGATGCTAGTGAGGCTTGTTCCTCTTAGTCTTTAGTCTTATCTTGTGAGAATTTGAGAGCTCTCAAGTGGCGACTTCCTACACTTATCTTGAAGTCATTTCATCATGCAAGTGGCGTGTTCATCATATCAAACTTCATTTCTCATAAGCTACCTTTTCCTTCATCTTTTCCTTCCAATTGTCATTCCATTCTATTCATAAATATGTTCTTATTTTACTTATGTATATTCGGTTTTTGCATTTTGTTCTTGTTTTCCTTAAGTAATTCTGCACCATATCTTGTCATCATCACCTTATAATTGTCTTTTTCATTTTTCCTTTGTGAGATGAACATTCACCTCTACTTAACCACTTGGTTAAGTTAATGTCCAGTGAGAATTTTCCTTAGGTTTTCACTCCTTAATTGTTTTAAAATCTCAATCATAAATCTAAAATGTCACATAAATGAACAATCCTAAAATCAACTCACATCACTATGTCATGCGTGAAATGCTTATATGGAAATCATTCAGGAGCAAGAACATTGGTTGCTAAAGTATTAAAGGCAGGATACTACTGGCCGACCGTGCAGGGCGACTACAGAAAGTTTGTTCGAAAATGCCTAAAGTGTCAAGAATACGACACCTTATCTCACTAAAAACCTGAGAATTTGCATTATATTCTCTCTCCATGGCTCTTTGTAAAGTGGGGAATAGGCAAAGGATAGTGTAAGTTTCTCTTAGTTGGAATTAATTATTTCACTAAGTGGATAGAGGTCAACCCATTAGCGACCATTACAACATGAAATGTTCAAAATTTTGTATGAAAGTATATCATCTGCCATTTTGGGATACCTCATGTCATCATCACTGATAATGGTCGATAATTCATTGACCAAGGACTTGTTGAGTTTTATGAGAAGAACATGACCTAAACTGTTACGACAAAGTAGCCACTTTTATTAGGCCTATACTTAAGCCCATGAGTCTATAAATACCTCAATTCTCTAAAAAAGTAGATATATCTTATTCATTTTACTTACATATAAAATCATATGTATTCTTACTAACTTGAGCATCGAAGAATCTTATGTAGGTGCATCACCACTTGGAGTTAATTCGAAAACCCTTGCCATACTCACATACACCTCGGAAGAAGGACAACTCATCCTCGGTAAGAACATTTGGCGTCCATCGTGAGTCCCTGGTAAATTTTTTTTCCAAGGACCGCATTATCATATGGTTCTTACAAGAAACTAAACAACAACTTCAGCATCAAAAGAAAACATGGATCCATCTATTTTAGATGAATTGAAATCCCATATCGATTAAGTTATGCTCGATATTCGAAATCAGCTGGGTAAAGATATGAAGTTAATGCAAACTCAAAATCGTGGTGAAATCCAGTCTCTTCAAGATCAATACCGTAAGAAGATGCATGTCATTCTTATGTGAGTTGATTTTAGAATTGCTCATTTTAGAGGTTTCACTTTTGTTTATGATTTTTGGATTAGAAAATATGGTGATAAGCTCAAAGAAGATTGTCACTAGACACGAACTTAACCAAATGGTTAAGTAAGTGTGAAGCTTCTCTTCTAGGGAGCAAAAGAGAAAACACAATATAATGTGAAGATGATGATGCATTCAGAAAATGAAAGCGATTTATAAAAGTGGAGACAAGATATGGACCGAATTATAGAAGAGAAGACATTAACATAATGAAAGGAATGAAAGGTGTAAAGGAAAAAGAGAAAAGTGAGAAGAGCTTATGGAGAAATGATGAAGATGGACACACCACTTGGAAAGGTGGATGGTTCCAACATGAGTGGTGAAGAGTCGCTACTTGGAGTATGCCCTCATAAGATAAGACCCAAGAACTTTTAGGAGAACAAAGCTCACTAATCACTCAAGCAAAGTTTATTTTTTATATTCAAATTCAAGGTTTCAATACAAGAGGCAAGGCACTTTATTTATGGGAGAGAGTGCCTTGGAGAACAAGAGTGAGAGGGGTAGGGGCGAAATTATGGAGAGGCTTCTAGAAACTAGGTCTAGCCTAGCTAATGTCGCACCATGGATATTTTCTAGAAGGTAGGTTGAAAGAGTGAACATGGGGGCGGAAAATGGAGGTGTAGTTGGGTTTGACACAAACCCAAATTATACTAAATACACCCTACTCTAGCTTATTCTTCTAGTTGAACCCCCAAAGTGAGCCCAATTTATTTACTTAAACTTGTGTTGTAAAAAGACTATAAGGAAGAACAACTGATATTCCAATCCATGTTTGGTTTTGCTTTTGCTGAGGCTCTTCTAAGGTTTGGTGGGATCTTGTCTTGTATGTTGAGATGACTGACCTAGGTGTGAAGTGTCTGTGGTGTCCTTGGTCATCTTCTTGTCGAGCTAGGTTGTATCACATTCGTAACCACATTTTATTACAACAAGAACAGAATGAACAAAGATCTATCCAACATCAACAACCACATCAAATTAAAGATGAAGGCTAGTCACGTTGAGACATCACTTTGAATCAAGAAGAACAAAAAAAAAGGGAATATGGTGATCAAAACAAATAAACCAACCATTTACAACCAAGATTATGCAAAATCGCATGCCTGAGAATTGGAAATGGCCAAGTTTTCATAAATATGATGGTGCTTTTGATCCCACAGCTCATGTGAAATCCTACCTCATATAGGCCACCTTAGTATCCGATGACTTGCAGATACATTGTCGTCTTTTTCTAACAAGGAAGAACTCTCGAGTGGTATTATTCGTCACCATACCTTTCCATAGATTCCTTCGATACTCTATGTGAATGGTTCATAGCTTATTTTTTTTACTGCAAGTCGATCTTTAGAAACCCGATCTCACTTTTCCATGTTAGACAAGGAAAGAATGAATCGTTACGTCTATACATGACTCAGTTTACCAAAGCTTCCATGATGATACCCGACTTGTATCCATTCATGGCAATGCAATCTATCAAGGCATGACTCAAACTAGTTTAATTCTCGGATCTCTATATGCATATCCACCTTTAAACTTGGACGAGCTTTGAGCAAGGTCCGCTCAGTATATCAATATAGAAGAAAATGCAAAAGCAAGAAAACGAATGGTTGAACAACCTAAAGCCCAACCTTTTATTCCACAACATGTTTTACTCCACAACAAGGTTTTAAAAAGAGGCAAACTACCAAGTTTGAAAACTTTACTCCTCTGAATGTTACTTGGGACATTGTTATAAGGGAAGCATGTAATCTAGAGTTGATAAAAATGCTCGAACTCAATTATTCCCCACCATATGTTGATACCACAAAACACTGCAATTACTATTAGAATTAGGGACACACGACATAAGAGTGTTATAAATTTTGTGACTTAATTGAAGAACTTGTGAGATCAGGAGCTTTAAGACGTTTTGTCCAAAATGCTCAGGGTGGCAGAGGTCGGGGAAGAGAAGGCTGGCGGAGACACCTTAGGTAGACCAAGGTGAACTCTATGTGGAGGTTATCAAGGTCGAGGTCGAGGACAGCAAGCAACAACAAATGAAATATCCACCGATACCTTAGGTAGACCAAGGTGAACAGAATCAACAATTTTTTGGTGTTACTCAAGGAGTCATAAACACTATTGTAGGAAGATTTGCTAGAGGAGGACATTTTAAGTCTTCTTAGAAGAGATATTTAAAAAACATTCATGCAGTCAATTATTTACTGAGAAGCTCTCTACCTTTTATGACCTTCACTAATGAAGATTTTTTTATTAACGATCCCGACCATGATGATCCCATTGTTATCAAAATCACTATTGCAAACTGGCAAGTAAGGAAGATCCTGATTGACCATGGGAGCTATGTTGATGTGTTGTACCGATCAACATTTCAAAAACTCCATGTAGATCCGTCCTACATCAAATCTTACCCTGATCCTTTACCCGAATTTATGGGTGAACGTGGCATACAAGAGGTGATATCAGTTGATTTTAGGAGTTTCACTTTGTTTATGAGTTTATGATTAAGAAGAATATGGTGATAAGCCCAGAGAAGATTTTCACTAGACACGAACTTAACCAAGTAGTTAAGTAAGTTTGAAGGTTCTCACACTAAACACTCACATAGAGTTTCTTTTCTATAATCAAAATCAAGTGTGAATTACATGAGGCAAGGCACCTTTTTTATAAGAGAGAGGTGCCTTGATGGGCAAGATGAGAGGAGAAAGGAAAAGGGAAAAGGGAGGGCCGGTCTATGGTTGAATCTTGGTCAATGTCGCCCCCTTTAAGCCCATTTTCTAGAAGCTAGGTTAAAAACCCTAATCCTAGGTGCACTTGTCATGAAATGTGGGCCTGACACAAGCCCAATTTATGCTAAGTACACCCCAAATTATGCTATATACACCTTAATCTACTGAAATTTAAAATAAAGAAACTAGATGGTGATCCTTTGAGGAATGATAGGCTCTGAGGCACTAGTTATGGAGTTATCTTGACCTAGCCCTTGGTCTTGTGTTATGCTCTTGGTCATCCTTTTGGAAGGTTGGGCTAGCTTAGTTTGTGCTCTATCTCTTAGGACTTCATCAAGAGAATACATCGACCTCTTAACCACTTTCCAAATAAAAGAAACGTATTGAACTTTGACTATTCTGTATATTTTAGTGGAAGTAGATACCAGTTACAATGTTCTTATTTGTCAAAAGACGCTCAACCAACTCAGTGTTGTCGTCTCTACACCTCACATCGCTATGAAATTTCCAGAAAGTGATGGTTCCATCATCATCGTTAAAGTTGATCCCAAGATAGAAAAATAATGTTACATAAGAAGCTTTTCAATCAAGAGGAACATGCCAAACAACACTACTTAGATCGAGCTTATTGAACTTAAAGCTTTGATGTCTCCAAATCCATGAAGATTGCTTGCAGGCTGGGTTGCTGCTTGTGGGCATGGGTTCTGGGTAGATTAGAATTTGTCAATCCACTCTTAGCTTAATCCAAAACTGAATCATTCAAGTTCTTTCAAAAGAAAAGTGTTTTTTAAAGTAGTGAAAAAAAACAACCTGTTGATTTATCGTTTCAATCGGTTGTTTTACACTTGGTGGTTTTGAAAAGGATTTGAAAAAGTTGAAATTAACTGACCTCATAATCAAGGCCAATTCAATCGGTTGAATCGAGTTTTCAATAGATTGTTTTCCATTATTCTAAACTATTTTGGTCCTTGATTAAAAGTCTTAAAAGACTAACTATAAAACTGGTGTTTACATCTCTGAATAGAGAGATATCAGATTACCAAAAAGTTTTTTAAGATTGCAAGATTACTTAAAGCTTTGCTTTGGTTAAGAGTGGAATAGGAACTGCTGTAAATTTTTTGTATCAGGTGTGATGTTTCCTATTCTTATTTGTAATTGTTTTAATATTTGTAGAACTTGTAAGTTGTTGGTGTATACAGTAGAGGGTGTTCTGACTTGTAATGAATTGTGTATCAAAGAGGGTGAGTGTTCTTGAGAGTTTCAAGATCACCTATTTGGTGTTTGTGGGTTTGTAATCTAAGGTTGATTACATAGTGAATTCGCAGTGGTTAGCTGAGGATTGGATGTAGCTCTAGTTAAGAGTGCACCAACATAAATTCTTGTGTGAATTTCTCTATCCTTCATTCCTTAAAACTGTTTGAACTGTGTTTTTATAAACTGATGATAAAAAAAAACAATCTGTTGATTCGCATAAATAACAAATTGATTTTCTGGAATCAATTAAAAACAATTTTGTTTCTTGGCTGATCTGGTAGCTTCTTCTTTGCTTCTTCATTAATCGTCATTCTTGTCTAGTATTTTCGAAAAACTTTCATTAAACAATTCACCCCCTCTTGTTTAAAGCCTTTAATTCTAACAATTGGCATCAAGAGATAGGTGCTTTAAAGTCACCCAAGTTTTGATTCAATAACCTTTTTCATGGCTGATAAGCTATCCTTTGGGGAGGGTGCTTCTATTAATAAATCACATCTATTTTGTGTTGTAAACTATTAATTCTGGAAGGTTATAATGATTTTTTTTTGTAGAATCTACAGATAAAGGGATTTGGATGCTATTGAAAATGGTCATTTTCTTCCAAAAACAGAAAAAGATTATATGTGTGTTGAAAAACCTTGGTGTGAATGGACTGAGTCAGATAGCAAGAAAGCTAAATTTGTCTGGATTGCGAAAAGTATAATAATATCTGCATTGAGTTCTGATGATTTTTTCAAGGTATCACAGTGTGCATCTGCAAAGGAGATGTGGGACATCCTTGAAGTCACTTATGAAGGGACAAACGATGTGAAGATAGCAAGGAAGCATGCTCTCATTCAAGAGTATGAAATGTTCAGAATGCAGAAGAGAGAGATAATCTCTGAAGTACAGAAAATATTCTCTCATATTGTTAATCATCTTATGAGTCTTGGAAAGACTTTTGAGAAAGAGGAACGCAATATCAAGATTCTCAAATGTCTTGATAGAACATGGCATCCAAAGGTCACAACAATCTCATAATCTAGAGATTTGACTTCCATGACAACAACTTTATTGTTTGGGAAGCTTAAAGAGCATGAGTTGGAGATGAACAAGCTATTTGTTCAAGAAAATGAAGACAAGCATGTTAGAAGCATTGCTCTAAAGACTGTTGGTCATAGGAGGTGTCAAGAATCAAGTAATGATAGTGATGAAGATACCTTCAACCTGTTGTCCAAGAAATTCAGCAAATTGTTGAAGAAGAAGAACAACAAGAATCACTCCTCTAATAGGTACAGTAGCAAGAAGTTAAATGATTTAACTCTAACAAGTATACCTGTTTTGGCTGTGGTGAGCAGGGACACATCAAAGCAGATTGTCCCAACAGTAAGAACAAAGAGAAAGCAGAAATGAAGAAAAGTGAGAGGAGAGGCAAAGCCAAGAAGGCATACATAGCTTGGCAAGATAATGAAGTGTCTTCCTTTAGCTCCTCATCAGAAGATGCAGAAGTCAATCTGTGTTTGAAGGAAAATGAAGAATATGAATCAAGCACTGTTAGTTCAAACTCTTCCGTTGATGTTGAAAATTATAGTCAACTTCTTGAAGCTTTCAAATAAACTCATGAAGAATCTAATAGATTGGCCCTCATAAACTGGATGGAAACTAAAGTCAAAACCTTAGAAGAAGAGCTGAAAAACTCCAGAAATGATTTTGAAACTCTTGAACTGATTTATAAAAACTCTTCTTGTGAGTATGACTCAAGCTTTTGTAAAAATTATGAATCTCTTGAAATTTAGGTTCATTATCTTGTGAAAACTGTGGATAAACTTTCAAAAGAAAAATCCAACTTTGAGAATGTATTAGCATCTCAAAATTGTGTCTTTGGAAAATTTGGACTTGGTTTTAATCCACAAAGCAAGAACACTGGCATTTCAAAACCTTTTTCAACCATTGCAGAAAAACAACCGATAACCGATTGAAAAGCCAAAACAATCGGTTGTTTCTTGTGTTTTATTGTAAGAGAAAAGGCCATTTTGTCAGGTTCTATAAAGTGAGAAAAGTTTTTGTTCCCAGGGTATTTTAAAGTGGGTTTATAAGAATCTTAAGGGTTCTTATGACCAAATTAACTCCAATGGACCAAAATTTGTTAGGGGACCAAATCTTGGTACTTGATATGGTTTTCTTACAGGATTTTGTTTCTAGGTTCAAGAATCTTTAGAAGCTAGCTTGAGTGGAAGGTGTTCAAAGTGAAGTTTTGGTTATTGATTTTGTGTGTAACCTTCTAAATGTAATCTTGTAAAGTCAAGATGATTTTTTTCTATCTCATGTATTATGGCTTCTTTGTGCTTGACAAACACTTTCAAATCATAAACTCATCTCCTTGTTTATGCAATCAATTCTTGTTTAGTTAAATACACTCTCTCTTCTATATTCATACAAAAATTATGTGTTTATAGACCTCTGAATTCTAAATTTTGTCAAAGCCTTTTTTGTTTATAAAATTTCAAATAGTTGTCACAGAAAAACAACCAATTGTTTTTTAAACAACTGATTGTTTTTCCTCTGGCAGTACCATGTTAAAGGCAGATTTAAATCTTCATGCATTAATTTTGCTTATGACTGCTTCTCAGAGCTGTTGTGAGTCAAAGGTGCATTTATTATAGGTTGGAATACAATTCTTTCAATGTACTTATGATCATTAATGAAATATATTCCACAAATTCTTGGAAATTTAAGAATTTTTATGAATAGTCAAAACTATGTGATAGCTTTGTGCATTTTGTTTGGGGACTAATATGACACTTCACTCTCTCTTAACAGATTCTTTTTCTGTTAGAAAATAACCCACTAAAAACCAACATTGTTGATTACATTTACTGCCTATAAACATGTGCTTGTTCAGTTGTTTTTCTTCACAGAAACAACCCACTGTTTTTCTTCTAATTGAAATCTACAACAGCTGAGTGCATTATTCTCCCTGATCTGTGATATAATTCACCTTTACCCATGGAATCAACACCTCATTCTTCTAAGAGAATGAAGTCTAGAGCTGTAAAGAGAGGTTGACGTTTAGAAAATTGGTTTTCTGGAGAAGAGGAAAAGATTAAGAGATACCTCCATAAAACAAGCAGGAAGGTGATCAACAATCCAAAGCTTACCACCTTCAATTGGCTGAAAGAACAAATACTCATGGAAGTGAGGAATCTTATGAAGGAACCACTACTGAAAAGGTTCCTTGAAATGTTTGGGAACATCTACCCAGATTTGGTAAGAGTCTTCTACACTAATTTTTAAATCATTGGTGACAATATTTGTTCACATGTGAAAGGGGTGTACATGGAGATCACTCATGAAGTCTAGACTGCAATCACTGGTTTAAAACATGTTGGTTTGAGGATCAACAAAGGAAATATAGGTGTTGTTGAAGAATTCAACAAGATGTAGTTTTACCAGAGCTGCTTAAAGAATCCTCAATCAAGAGTAAGAAACTTTTCTATGGGAGAATTGAATTTGAATGAAAGGCTCTTTACCTTCATTATCTCATGGATACTAACTCCAAGAGGCAACAATCATTAATTGCTAACTGAAAAGGACTTTGTGCTCATCTACTGTATTATGAACAATGTGAAGATCAACTGGATTCACATCATCAAGGAGCATATGCAAAAGTTAATAAGGTTAAGTGTCTACCACTATCCTTATGTTGTCTTAATTTCTAAATTTTTGCACTATTTTGAAGTGGATCTGGAAGAAGAGCAATCTGAAATTGTCAAAACCTCAAATGAAATCAACAATGGCTCATTAAGCAAAATGGGATTTACCAAAGTTGGTGGAAGATGGGTGAGCAAAGATGGTGACCAAGCTGGCTCATCAAGTGGAGCTCACATTGGAAAAGAGAATGAAGGGGAAGTTGCTGCTACTGGTAATGAACCTGTTGGTGCCTATGAAGCTGGTCCGAGTGATGTAAAACATGGAAGAACGAATCACATTCATGTCTCCATTTGAAAGGCTTGTGGTGAATAGGTTGGACAACTTTGCATATGATCAAAGAACTCATCATGAGTTCTGTGTGGCAAGGTTTTTCAAAGCTTGGATGAGCAAATTGTGGTTGCACATAATCAGTTATTTGAGTTGCAATATGGCCAAGAAATATGAAGAAAATGTTATGCTTCCTTTATATTTCTGGTTTATCATTTGAACAATTTTTTTTTCTCTTTTTAATGTTGTTTTTATCCCTCCTTTTATTCTATTTGTGTAGACAAATAGGGGGAGAAGTATGTGGTTTGCAATGTGCTAATATCTGCTACATATCATGCATTAAAAATGGTTTATATGGACTAGATAGCTGCTACTCTACTCTGATTAAACTGTTGCATAAACCCTGATTTGCACCTTGCTTTCACTAGTTTTCAAACTGATTTTACTGGTTTTCCTTATGGGAATCACTAAGTGAAAACTGATTTTGTGGTGCTAATGATATCTGGAAATGATTACCTCTAGTCCATGCACATTTTGTGTTTTGAAGGTATTGTCAAATTCAAACAGAACATCCCAAGCAAACTAGGAATTTGTCTTCATCAAATAGGGGGAGATTATTGAACCTAAAGCTTTGATGTCTCCAAGTCCATGAAGAATGCTTGAAGGTTGGGTTGTTGCTTGTGGGCATGGGTTCTTGGTATATTAGAATTTGTCAATCCACTCTTAGCTTAATCCAAAACTAAATCAATCAAGTTCTTTTAAAAAAAAAGTTCTTTTCAAAGTAGTGAAAAAAACAACTTGTTGATTTATCGTTTCTGTTGAACTAAGTGTGTTCAAGCTTTGAAGAATTCAAACCCTTTGAAGGTTGATGAAAGGCTGGATGTGCTTGTTGTTGCTGAGCTGTCTTTTAGATAGGATCTGGGGTAGATTTTATGTATAATCCACTCTTGATTGAATCCAAAGCATAAGCATTCTCAATCCTTTTAAAAGAAAAGTGTTT
>Ga0123342_1009167_pt1 | contig 12007 bp, 6 predicted proteins | sample Turbeawhitnodule_FD_89960 | JGI IMG/M metagenome (GOLD analysis project Ga0123342, IMG submission 89960) | Root nodule microbial communities of legume samples collected from Mexico - Turtle bean Mexico white nodule | ecosystem: Host-associated > Plants > Roots > Nodule | place: Mexico: Nepantla... | reverse complement strand
TCCTGCCTTGGCGACGCTTCCTCTTGGCGTCTCTACACCGGGGCGACACCTTGAGTTGACTTTGACTTTCCAGTCGTTGACTTTGACGTTGACTTAGTCAACGCCCTGATACGGGACGGTACACTTTTAATTGATGAACAAGCAAAGCCCTCGGCTGCAAAGTGGCGAGTTAATCCCATCAGACACTACAAGTTGATGGAAGACTTATGGGGGCTTGATCGTGCTACCGGCCATAGTGGGAGAACAACATTGCGGTCGTCAATTCTAATTCAGTCTCATCATTTTAATGTACATCTTAATGATCAAAATATGGAGAACATCCTAGGGGAGTCGGAATTGGATGCGACCCAATGTGAAACTCCTCGCTCAATTGACCTTAATGTCGATTCATACAGTCCTGGCCCTAATCTGACACCCCCATCAGTGCCACCTCAGTCATCCCAGCCATCAGGTGGTACTTCTTCTTCTAGGGGCTCAAAAAGAAAAGCCTCCATGGTGGACGTCATTGATCTGCAATTGGAAAGGCTTAACACAAGGTTTGAAGGATTAACTGATATCCTTGGGAGGGGTAGTGATTAGTCAGATAGGTTATGTCATATTGCTGAGCGACAAGCCATATCGTCTGAGGTTGTCGCTTTGTCATCACAGCGAGTGGCTAATGCTACGGAAGAAAATCTGCAGTATAATAGACGCCATGTTGTTGCAGAAGAAGAACGAAACTCCATATTTCGTGAACACACGCGCACACTCCGTCGTACATCGACTTTCCAGTACTCTGAATATGATATTTGGGAAATGTTAGTGGAGATGAACATACAGGATGAAGATTTGTTGGATAACTGTTACGACTTCTTGTGTGGACATCCTAATGCAGTAAAACAACTCTTTCGTCTGCCTCTCGAGCGACGAATGAGAAAGTTGGTGAAGATAATGACTACAAATCCCTAAACTACGTAAGAATTTGGTTGTATTTTAGTAAGCATGTGTTTTTCTTTTCGGATCTGTAATCTTATTTATTATACGAATCCCTAAACAAATTAAGGACTTTCATAAATCTTTTGAATGATACATATTCATATGATTTTCCGAAACATTATTATTATTATTATTATTCACAAACTTTATCAATGAATTTTGCTTTAATAAACTAAAATAGTGCATTAATATTTATTTCATAATTTTTTTACAAACTCCAACACATTATCATAAATAATTTGTTCCAGTACCGAAAATAATCTTTTAATTGTGTACAATTATAATTCACAATTATAACTTTGTTTTAAATAAATTTTATGACAATCATAAATTTGGTTTGAAAATTTATATAATTTATATTTTTTCGAAATTAGCTCGAACACGGTTTGGAAATAACATTTCAATTGCAGAAAAAAAATATTTTAATTAAAAAAATTATAATTCACAAATAATCAATCAAAATAATTTTTTTATAAATTTTTAAATACAAGGACAAATGTGTAAAGTTACATTTTATCAATTAAAAAAGTACAATTTCAATCAGATCTATCTCATCACTCACAAACTTTATAAACTTTCCTAACACTTTCCACTCTATTTACCTTAATCCAAACACCATAACTTTCTTTACACTTTCTCTTCAAATCATCTCCTTTCCACTCCCTCATCCAAACATAACATACAAGTCAAAGAAATATTGAACATAGAAAATAAAAACTATTTTTGGTTGCAAGAGTGTTTTGTCTAATCACGCTTCTGGTAATTATTTTTGGAATGATAATCTCTTGTTTATGCTTTCCACTACTGCAAAATGTTTATTTTACGTCGACAAATAAAATCAGTTTTGAACCACAACCAATGTAAACAGAAACACAATAATAATTTTGTAATACGCGAGGAAGATAATACATTAGTTAAAACAAAAAATCAACAAATTGATGTAATTTTATTTAATACAAATTTTACATTGATGGATATAAACAAATGATGTAATATCTTTGACACCCTAAAAGTTATATGTGCACGAGTCACTTTCATTTCTCACTCGTAGACATTTCCATTTTCTTCCTCTTTGAAGGTTCATCTCTACAGTCCATACTGCAAAACATACTACAAGTTTTTGCCGCACCAGTGTCTTGTTATCGTCATTGTCATCTATCATGAGTCATCGTGAAACCACCATTGTTATCTACCGTGAAGTCACCGCTCAACCAAGTTAGTGACATTTGATTTATTTATATTTTTTATGTATACCTGATTAAGTTAGGAATAACTTTAATTAAATTATTTTTTATTAAAAACACAAATAAGACTATAATAACATTAGAATTAAGATTCAAATTAATATTAGATTATGCAGTACAAAGATGATTAGTAAGTCTTAAATGATACTATTAGTTATATGCTAAGTTTAGTAATATTTATTATGTTTTATTAGAGGTTTAACTTCTTTAACTAAATTTTAGCTTGAAATACGTCTATATACTTTATTGATAATTTTTATTGTAATTTTTTTTGTGATATATTGTATTAGTATTGAGTCTAAGAGTTTTCTAATCCTTGTCAATTTGTAATGTTTAATTTTAGAAATGTATATTTAAGTAGTGTGCATGATTATTTTTCCGATAGATAACGTTGTCATGTGGTTTTTTTCATTACATAAAAAGTCAAACACAAATTTCAAAGTTATGGAACATATTCTAAAAAAAATCATATTTCCATTTCATATATGCTATTATAAAAAAATAGTATTTATTTCGTATTGTAGTTTTTTACCAATGATGAATCATTGAGCGCAAACTGACACACTTGAAGAAATTCTTCATGAATAGGAAACATATTTTTTTATGTATTAGAAATGAGTATTTTCTATGTTTAAAATCGTGTTATTTAGATAATGTATTTTGATATGGTTAGTTTACGTATAATTTAATTTTGACAGTTTTGATATACTTTAGTAAATGTTGATGTTAATGTTGATATGTTTAAGTAGAATTTGGTATTTATTAGTCTAAATCAATATTGAATTTTAATTTATTATAATCTAGTAGTATAGATGGTTAAATTTGTGTGTAATTACATATCGACAAACACACAAATTTAACCATTTTTCATTAGTTATTAATGTAAATCATCCAATTTTAAAATCATTGCCTAACAATAGAAGATTATGAAGCTTCATGGAGGAAGAATAAACATTTGAAAAAAGAATATTAAAAAAAAATCTTCTTATTAGTCTTGTAAAAATGTATAGGAGTAATCTTGTATAACAAAAATAATAGTAAAAAATTGTATAGAAATAGTGTTTTTCTTATGTAAAAATAAGAAGCATAAGTTGGTTTAATTTGGCCTAATTAGGATTTGATTTGAGGGTCAAATCTTTGATTTGCGATTCAACACGCAACCTTCTTTCTTAGAAAAGTGATAATTGAAGAAGTCAAGAGAATGAGTAAAACGGACCACCACACACCCCACAGCCATGCAAGATTCACGAGAGCTTTGGAACTTATAAATACATGAAGGAGCCTTGAATTGAGAGATAAGGTGATGAAATTTTCAAGCACTCTTTAGTCCCACATCACATAAAGTATTGAGGATGAAGAGTGATACAAACCATCTCGACAAACAGATGACTAGGGACACAACATACACTTCACAATTAAGTAAGTCATCTCAGCATCCAAGTCAAGGCCCCACCAAACTTCAAAAGGACCTCAGCAGAAGAAGAACTGGACATAGGCTAGAGCATCAAATGTTCTTTCTTCTGGTCATTTTAAAAGACAAGTTTATGTAAATAAATTGGGCTCACTTTGGGGGTCCAAATAGAAGAATAAGATAGAGTAGGGTGTGCTTAGTAATTTGAGTATGGTGTGCTTAGTAATTTGGGCTTGTGTCAAGTCGACCTTTCATGACATGTGCACCTAGGTTTAGGGTTTCTTTGACCTACCTTCTAGAAGGTTTCTCACAAATAAATCCTTTACCCCTCTAGCTCTTACTCCTCAAGTCACTCTCTCCTATATAAAGGGTGTTTTGCCTCATGTAATTTACACATTGAATTTTGAATAATAAAGAAACTCTGCATGAGTGTTTAGTGAGACTTGAGTGTTCTCCTTTGTGGGTCTTATCTTGAGTGCGTGTACACTTCAAGTGACGGCTCTTCACCATTTATCTTGGAGTTTTCTCCCCCTCCAAGTGCGTGATCCCTTTTTCCATAAACATATCTTAATTTCTTCACCTTTGTGTTTTTCTTTCCTTTTCCTTGCGTCATTCTTCCATACTTTTATTCATTTATGTTTGGCTTTCTTCATCATCTTATGTTTCTTTTCATGTCTTTAATTTCCGCTCCTTCGTCATCATAATCACCATATTTGTGTTTTCTCTTTGTCTTCTAGAAGTACACATTCACACTTACTTAACCACTTAGTTAAGTTCGTGTCCAGTGAGAATCTTCTTTGGGTTTCTCAGCGTAATTGCTAATCTCAAAACTTATAAACAAAAGAGTAACCCATAAAATGAGCAATCCTAAAATCAACTCACATCATGTGGTATTCAGAGCATGGTTATCTTGTGCTTAATGGCTTTTGAATTTATTTTTGCCTTTAATTTTCAACACATTTCAAGTATTGCTTTTATCTTCAAGCAATTTCAATTCAACATTTAAATTCTTGTCATTTACAATTCCGTCTTTTTATTTATTAAGTAATTTAAATTCTACTTTTCGAATTATTTATGTCAATTTTTTTTTTACCTTACCTATTTTGCTTGGGTCTTATGTTCTTAGTGTTCTAGGAGTCTTTAAATCCATTCTGCTTATTTTGCTTTTAATTGTGAAGAACTCAAAGTAAATAGAATTTGTTTAAGTGGTAGTTGATTTAGTTCCAAACAAAGAATTCAAGTGATCATATGAATTGAATCTCAATCTATTTGTGAAAATTGAAAGTGAATTAAAAATATGCATGTCAAGAATGTGGACATTTTAAATCCATAAAAACAAAACAAAGACATTTTTTTTAATGCAAATTACTTTTCAAGTTTAAAGTGCTAAGAGGATTCTTTTTATGTGGCAAAATTTTTTCATATCTGTGGAATTTTATCCTTTTTGCTTTTACAATTTTTAAGAAAATCAAACTTCATAGTTAAAAGTGAAGTAAGTTTCTTTGAGTCTTCACAAGTGCTTTTCTTGTTTGTTTTGTTAAAAGTTTTGTCATCCTCTAAATTCCAATTTTGTGTAGCTTTCTTTTTTTATATATAAAAACTTCCATGTTAAGCATCACTATGCAACTTGACATCTCAGTTAGACTGACACGTAAAGTAACAACAATCATCTGCCATCACATGAAAAACAATATTATTAAAAATAGAAAAAAAAGACAAAATAAATATGGGGGGACTAGACCAAAACCCCATATGTTAATAAAAACGATATATAGGTAGACTATACCTATTCATAAAGAATTCTAAGAACAGACTAGATCGAAACCTATTATCCAAATGAAATTATTCTTTATGAATAAATCCTAAATTAGTCAACTTATCAGCACACACATTCCCTTAACAAAAAATATGAGTAACCCTAAACCTGATTTTCCCATAGTAATTAAGACAAGTATCTCATCGATTACAAAGCATCCACGGAACATTAGTCCTAACAATAAACGCAACACAAACCAAGGTAGAATCACATTCAAGCCAGACATTAGTAAGCCCAACCACAGAGAACTCCGAGTTACAAGAAAAAAGTCCTAGCTGATTTAAGAGTGAGACGACTAGACTCATCTAAAATCCACTTAGGAATATCCTGTTCCTCCCTAACCATGATATGATTAAAAAAAATCATGGTTACACGTGAGTGAGTACATTAAATTGTTATTTTCACTAATTGTTTTCTTTCTTTTGTGCAAAATCATGGCTCATTTTTCTTTAGTAGAGTCTTCAAAGCCACAATCTCCTCAAAAGACACATCTTTTGGGGGAGTTTAAGGATACTAAGAGGAGCTTGGCCCAAAAGAGGAAATGCGACAACTAGTGGAAAGAATGCAAAGGCTAGAGGATACTCAAGAGAGACAAGTTAAGGAAGGGAGGTGAAAGCGTAGAAGAACTACTAGACATTAAATGCGCTATAGAAACCAAGAATAAGAAGATTGACAGATACAAAATATTGAAGTTAGGCGCCACCACCACCAACCACCAAAGAATTCTATTCCTTTTGTAAAATCACCTAGTTTTAGTGGAGAAAATGATCCTAATGTGTACTTAGGATGGGAAGCTAATGTAGAACAAATTTTTAATGTGTATGAGGTCGAAAAGGACCAAAAAGTTAAGTTAGCTTCCCTAGAATTTGAGGATTATGCCATGCAATGGTAACATCAAACTGTACTGGACATTGGGCTAAACAAGAAGCCAATCGTGGTCTTTTGGAATGATTTAAAATTATGCATGCGTATGCGGTTTGTTCCTCATCACTATAGGAAGGAACTCTTGTTAAAGCTCTAACGGCTTCATCAAGGATCTAGGAGTGTAGACGAGTATTTCAAAGATTTAGAAGTAACTTTGACTAAAATTAATATGCATGAAAGTGAAGAGTCAAAGATTGCTAGATTTGTGAGTTTTACGGCAAGAAATACAAGATGTTGTAGAATGATATGGGTATACTTCTTTGGAAAAATTGGTTCACCTAGCCATCAAGATTAAATCACAAGTTTTGAAAAGAAAATCTTTTAAAAATACTCATAATGATGACTTTTACAAATCATCTTGCAAGGACAAACAAAAATTTGAAAACCAAGACTCTGTTTCCAATTTCTTAAAAGAAACCACCCCACATCATAAAAATTATAAAGATAAACCTTCTACTATTAAATCACCCACCAAAACCTTAACTAAAAAATGTTTTAAATGTCTATGTTTTGAGCACATTGCTGATAATTACCCAAGTAAAAGAATAATGATGGTTAAAAGAGGGATAGTCGTGAGTGACCATAGTTGCCAATCATCTAGAGCTAGCTCTCCTTCCTCTTCAAAAATCCCAATTGAGGATGAGTTTGAAATACCATGTGAAGGTGATTTGTTAGTAGTAAGGCGCATGGTAGGAAAACTTCAAAAACCCTTTGATGAAAGTCAGAGGGAAAATATTTTCCATACCCGATGCCTTATTTATGAAAAATTATGCTCTTTGATAATTGATGGGGGTAGTTGTATAAACGTGGGAAGTACAAGAGTGGTGAAGAAACTTAAATTACCCACCATTTCTTATATACAACCCTAGAAATTTCAATGGCTAAGTGAAAAGGGTGAAATAATTGTTAATAAATAAATCCTCATATCTTTCTCAATTGGAAAATATAAAGATAAGGTGTTATGTGATGTTGTGCTTGATGACTTTTTATGGCAAGTGCACCACATTGTCAAAAGTAATCATTTTTCCCTAAGGACAGATATCGATCCCACAAGGAACAATTGGATTATCAAATACAATACTCGCAAAATATAAAACAGAACAATAAACATTGTGTTGACAGTGGTTGTGTTGGTGATGATTAATAAGAAAAGAGGCAAAGAATTAGTTGCTTCAAGTTGGAAAAATAAGGATTAGGTTTCCTCTTTCTCACTCTCATGTATTTTTATTAGCATGTTAACATTAAGTTCTTTGATTGAAATTGATGCCCGTATAAAATTCATTTATATCGATTTCTCGCATACTTATAAAAAAAACTTAGAGACACACTCAGACATTAATAGCAATTAACATTTCAAGTCTATTTCTAGCATTCAAATATGTTAAACAATATTGTTAAGGTCAGAACCCTAAAAATATTTTTCAGCCAGATTTAAGATTCTAGATCAAGAGTTAGAAACAAAACAACAATACCAATAATCAATCAAGAAAAATATATTATATCATATTTAAATATCACCTCAATACATAAGAGTTCAAATAGAATACTCTCAATCCTAAAGGGTAGAATTAGCCACGCATCTTCTAGTACCTTCTATTCTCCCAATTTGGTTACAAGTCACTCAATGGTGTTTTCCTCTCAATCTGGCACACTTGCGTCGCGCTAATGGGCTTATTGATTAAAACATAAAATGGCCCAATGGTTCTGACGCTTTCTCGCTCAAGTGAGATATAGCTCGCTTGAGTGAAAAAGGCGTCGGTTTTTAACACTACAACTGGAGCATTCTCGCTAAAGCAAAAATGGACTCTCTTGAGCGGTTGCTCTATTGCTGAGTTGGGCTTTTTGTACTTTTGTGCATTCCTGGGCCTTCCAGATTTCTCCTTGTAACTTATATTATTCCTTTTTAGCCTAGTCATCTCCATTCTTCCCTAGAAACCTGAAATTAACACCAAATTTGGGAATAAAATGCTCGTATTCAAATAAAGGTTATAAAATATGTAGAAAAGTATAAATTCATAAATTATGGATTATTTTATATGTAATTTAGTAATTAATACTCATAAGTGTCTATATTTTAATATGAAATGTTACTTAAATTAGGCACTTATCATTGCCCATGGAAGCAACCCATATTCTTTTAGGAAGGCCATGACAATATGATAGAAAAACTTTACATGATGATCTAACTAACAAGATTTCTTTTCACTTCCAAGGCCATAAGATCATATTGAAATCTATATCTCCAAAATAGGTAAATAAAGACCAAATAAAAATGAAACAAAAAAGAAAATCTGAAAAAGATGACGAAAATAACAAAACGGGGCTCATCACTTCACCAAAAATGATGAAAATCGTAATGTTGATCTATCCAAAAATAAATATTGTCGACTCACTTCGATAGTCTCCTTCCTTCTCTTGTTTATTTATTCATGGCCCTAATTACATGCAACATTTGTTAGAGAAATGTGAGAATATTTTTCAAAATCCTTCTAAAGGTTTACACCTTATAAGAAGTTTTTCACGCCAAATTCCCTTTGATCCTACACATTCTCTACAAACTTTACATGTAACTAGAACCATTCCACCCAAACTCCTAAAATTCAATGAACATAAGTTTCCCGCACAACTCACATATATAAATCAAGTGAACAAACTAACTATGTTATTTGCAGGAGTTTTATATTTTAGGTCAAATTCTTTCCAACTTCGGAGGGCATGATACAAACAATCTCGACAAACAGATGACTACGGACACAACAGACACTTCACAATTAAGTCAGTCATCTTAACATCCAAGACAAGGCTCCGCCAAACTTCAAAAGAACTTTAGCAGAAGAAGAACTGGACATAGGCCAAAGCATCAGATGTTCTTTCTTTTGGTCTTTTGAAAAGACAAATTTATGTAAATAAATTGGGCTCACTTTAGGGGTCCAAATAGAAGAATAAGATAGAGTAGGGTGTGCTTAGTAATTTGAGTACGGTGTGCTTAGTAATTTGGGCTTGTGTTAAGCCTACCTTTCATGACATGTGCACCTAGGTTTAGGGTTTCTTAGACCTACCTTCTAGAAGGTTTCTCACAAATGACTCTTCTACCCCTCTCATTCTTGCTCCCCAAGTCACTCTCTCCTATATAAAAGGTGTCTTGCCTCGTGTAATGTACAACTGAAATTTAAAATAGAAAAGAAACTCTGTAGAAGTGTTTAGTGAGACTTGAGTGTTCTCCTTTGTGGGTCTTATCTTGAGTGTGTGTGCACTTCAAGTGGCGGCTCTTCAACACTTATCTTGGAGTCTCCTCCCCGTCCAAGTGGCCTGATTCCTTATTCCATAAGCATCTCTTAATCTTCTCATCTTTTTGTTTTTCTTTCCTTTTCCTTGCGCAATTCTTCCATACTTTTATCCATTTATGTTTGGCTTTCTTCATCATCTTATGCTTCTTTTCATGTCCTTTAATTCCACACCTTCATCATCATAATCACCATATTTGTGTTTTCTCTTTTCCCTTTAGAAGTGAACCTTCACACTTACTTAACCACTTGGTTAAGTTCGTGTCCAGTGGGAATCTTCTTTGGGTTTCTGACCTATAAAATGTGCCAATCTAAAAGCAACTCACATCAAGGAGTCTCTCTACTTATAAATAAAGTACTACCCCCTTGTAACTCACCTTTGATATGAATAAGAATTGAACTTACTAAAATGTTTGTCTTCTTATTCTTCTTGGGTCTCTAAATATTGGAGTATTCTCCTAAGGAAACTTCTCTAAGGAAACTTCCTTGGAAGAGGAACCTAGTTCAAGTTTCCTAAGAAACTTGGAAAAGTTTAAAATTTTCTAAGTCGTCTGCTACCTTGGAGGGTGCTTCCATCAATTATGGCTTTGTTCGTGTGTGGACATTCTAGTTGTCGAACGTTGTTCTTTTGGAACTAATGAAGTTTTTCTTGCATTTCCTTCACCTAAATTTTATTTCATTCACATTGTTTAGTCATATTTAGTCATTTCAGAATATCCATGTAGGATTCCTTCATCACTTATGGAATCAACCTTACCTAAAATCTCTTTAGTGTTAAGGATAAAATATTGAATTTCAAAAATATAGAAATAAGATATGTTGGACTTTCTACCTTTCCATAATTTATAGGGAGTCTTTTTAATCAAGGGTCTAATGTAAACCTATTTTTGTAAATAGCAAGTTGTGTTAATTTCTTGAATCCAAAAATGTTTAGGCATGAAGATAATATTAAGCATTGTTCGAACCATTTCTTGTAAAGAACGATTCCTCTCCACAACACCATTTTGTCTATATTTGTGTAATCATCATCCCTTTAAACCATATATTATAAATAATTTCCTTCAAATCCTATATCGTCCACTAAAACTACATGGTCCTTCCTTAACCTTTCACACAACAAGTATTATCACCAGAAGATAATTCCCTGGCTCTTGTCACCTACAAAACACCCTCACAATTTTTCCTCAACTATCACCCACATAATTGACACCTGGATGCCTCAACCATCCTCAACCTTCCAACATTCTCAAGAATAAGTTAAGCTACGTGAAGACGCAATTGTCATGTTAGACCCTCCAACTTGGCAAACACCTGTCTATACCAATATTCTTAGATGACATGGACCAGCTCCACTCATCCAAATTTTCTTGGGTTGGTTAAAGAAGAAGAGCTAGACCACTTTGCTAAGTTCTAGCCCATGCTACATAGGATGATATTACTTCCACTAGGCGCTCTTGCTTTTTCCGTTCCATGGAGAGATGTTTCAAAAGGTATAGGAAATATCTCAGTCGAAACGTATGTAAAGAACAAGATGATTGGTTTCCCTTCCTCACTGCGAGTGTTTGAAAAGACTGAGTTCATTATCTTTCCAGATGTTATCTGTTCAAGGCTGTTAGTTATCAATAACAGGAAGTTGAGAAGCATAACTCCATCCCCTCCTCAAAAAGTTAAATCCTTACCTAAGGTCATCCCTAGAGATTAAATATACGTGCTTGATGACAATAAAGGTTTCTAAGTAATCCTTTATCAAGAAGCTAAAACTGCATTGAGAGAAAAAATTACTAAGTACAGATCAAGATCTTCCCTAAGAAAGTCTACCTTAAAAAAGAGTTTTTACGGATATTAAGTATTTCCTAATCAAGCCTACCATAGTCTTATCCAAGAAGGTATATAAAGTGATCAAGGATTAAGATAAAAAAGAAAAGAAAACATATACATGAGAGAAATATACATCACCACGGAGCGACGACAGTGCAAGGGAGTGACTCTGGTATCCACCCCTGCCACGCGACTCGCCAGTACAGTGAAGGAGCGGGTTCTTCTATGGGTAGTTCAACCCCCCACCACAGTGGAAGCAATTATTCCTGTAAGAAGGGGCTCGAGGAAGGGCTTGAGGAAGATGTGGGGAGGAGTAGGTCTGGGCCGGATGAGAAGGAGGGGACATGTTCAATTCCACTGGAAATTCGAAGGTTGTAGGAGCTACGGAAAATGGAAGCGTCAACTGCCCAAGCCAAGTGGAGATCAAAAGGTGGAATTGGGACCTTACACCATGGAGCTACTTCCTCTTCCAGGTTAAGTAAATGCTCCTTTGCAGAATCTGTTAATGATATCGTGTTGTGTAATAATCGATTGA
>Ga0123342_1009165_pt1 | contig 12013 bp, 3 predicted proteins | sample Turbeawhitnodule_FD_89960 | JGI IMG/M metagenome (GOLD analysis project Ga0123342, IMG submission 89960) | Root nodule microbial communities of legume samples collected from Mexico - Turtle bean Mexico white nodule | ecosystem: Host-associated > Plants > Roots > Nodule | place: Mexico: Nepantla... | reverse complement strand
TTTTTATGATATATTTTTCTCTCTCTCTTTTTTTTTTTTTTTTTCTTATAATATATATATTTTATATATTTTTTTTATATATATATATATATATATATATATATATATATATATATATATATATATAACTGTAATGTACTATGTTTAATATTTATTATGCATGCATTTTATCGATAAGTTTCATTTCATCCTAAAAATCTTTACTATATTTCCAATGAACCATCTACACTTTTTTTTCTTTACGCAATTAAAAATTTATTTAATTTAACCAGATAATTTTCTAACAATCATAAATATCTTCCGTCAATTTTACATAATTCAATTTTTTTTCAAAGTTAGTTCTTACACAGTATCATAAATAATGTTTTAATTTAAAACAATTATAATCCACAAATAAATAAATCAAATTATTTTTTCAATAATTTTTAAATAGAATTGTAAATCTATAATATTATATTTTTATTAATTAAAAATACAATTTTAATCACACTAAGATAACTTTTATAAATTTTTCCTACACTTTTTATTTTATTTATCTTAATTTATACAATTTCACTTTCTTCACACAGTTTAAATAATCTCAAATTCATTTCCTAAAATGTCTTCCCTAATTCAAACAAAAACACTAGAGAAAAAAAAATGGGAAATATGTGGTTCATTATTAGGAATACTAATTGGCTACAATTGATTTACTTGCATTTTTACTTGAACAAGCAAAGCAATTTTGTCTATACATCAAATGAAAAAGACAGGTAGCATAGGAATCTCTGGTCTCAAACCTATAAAAGAAGAAAACTTATCATTATTCCATTTAAGAGAAATAATAGATTCTTCTGAGCAGCTAATTTTCAAATTGATAATCTTTTTAGGAAAACCAAACTCTTTATGAAGTTACTTCGCAGTGGACCAATAAGAGAGTCCAAGTAAGGTATGCTGGAGCTAACTTGGACTTTTTGAAATGATCTTAAAGATCACATTACATCCTAAAATTACTTACCTTGTGTGGATGAAGCATTTTTAAAAGGTAATTTATTTTATAAAAAAATATGGATTGTTATGTGATAGAGTTTGTTGTGTTGAATAGAAAATTTTAAAAGATTTTTCTTTATTGAATTTCTGAAGATAATTTAATTATTTTAAATTAAATAATTTTAATTTAATAAAGTAAAGAATTTTAAATTCATTTTTTAAATCTATTGTTTATTTTCTTATGGTTCTTTTTCAAGATATTTTTATTGATATTACTGAAATTATTGTTGTAAGATAAATTTATATTTCTTTTAATATAAAGTAGATTTTATTTCATTGAAATATTTAATAATTTTATCAAGATTAAAATACTAATTATTGTATTTTGTGATGATTGAAGTTCTTTATGAAAAAAATAGGAAATATAAATTTATCTTATTAAATAAAATATTTTAAAAATTAAACAATTTAAAATAAAATAAAAATTTGTCCCAAATCTTCTTAGAACTCATAGAGTTATCCACATATAGGTATAGAGTATAAAAGAGAAACTGACCAATAGTACTTATTGAAAAGAAATTCTCAAATATCCTTAGAAACACAGTCCTAAAAAGAATGGAAATGTATTAATCCATTTCTTAAAACAAAATATATTTAACTAAGGGCATATTTAAAAAAAAATTAAAAAATCAAGAGAAGAAGATAAATAAAATTAAGTGAATATTTTTCTATGTTAAAATAAAATTATGTATAAACTAATTTTTTAAAATATTTTTATATAATTTTTTATCTTAAATTTGTGTATAAATTAATTATAACTTATAAAAGTATCATTTATGTTTTTTTAAATATGAAAAAGTTTGTCTGGACATAATTTTTTTATAGAGACTAGTATTTAAGAAATGTGTGTTTACGCTAAGTTATTTTATTCATATTTAAAATTTTATTAATGATGTGTGAAAGACAATTATTCATGTTTAAAAACTATAGGATAAAGAAAATTTCATGTGTTGGGATTTTGACATTTTGTGCAGCAGTAGTGAGTGGGTATGTGATTAATACGAAGTCATGGCAATTAGTTTTAAAGTAATGACTGTATTTAATTGTTGTTAACATTTACAAATCCCTACCTTATCACATATTTAAAACAAGAAAATTGAATAACAAAATAGGAATAAAGGATCACTTTTAAATACTTGTTCCATTTATGATTTGTGTATTTTCCAGCAATATTAAATTAATCTAGGTCAGTTATATTATCACTTTTCTTCAGTAGCATTCAATGACATTATTATTTATATTTAATCAAGTTTTAAAGTAGAGATGCTTTAATCGTTTTACATGAATACTTATTTGTTTACAAATATTTGTTTGACATAAAAACTAAATTTCTTTTATATATATATATATATATATATATATAGTTGATGTAATCTATATATATTTTAAAATATTAATGTTATATACTAGCGTACTATATATATGCGTTTTTTTATATAAAAATATCATTTAAAATATATAAATAATTCTTACGGATAATTATCGATAAATAATATTGCTATTTTTAGTTAGGATTATACCGTTACTTTTAATCTAAGAAATTTATCGTTATGTATTTTATTTCATTTTATCAAATAATAAAGTTATTTTAGTTTAGTAATGAGTAAAATTGTTTAGTTAAAACTAATTATATTAAAAAGTTCAAATGATAAACATATTTTTTTATAACTAGCTTATAATAAATGGATCAGGTAAGATTGTAATATAAATTGAAGAGTTATTTTTAATCCCATATAATTCATTTATAACTTAAATGGGTTTAGACTGCATCAACATTGGTTTGGTCGCACGGAATATTTTTCTTTTTGTTTTGAATCCTACCTCTGATATCTATTAGAAAGTTTTTGAATTAATAGTTTGTTTACATTGTATGACCAAAAAAAGAATGAAAAAAAGGAATGAGCGAACTAAAAACAATAAAGTTATTTGAATAAGAACTAAAAATAAAAATAGGTAGAAATTGATGTTTCTTTATAAATAAATTTATTTTTGTTCTTTTTATAAATTTGTTATTATTATAATAGTAAAAATTCCATTATTTTTATAAGTTATACATATTACATTATAAATAAAAAATATATATAACTATATAGAAAATCATTAAATAAAAATCATTTTTAAAGAATAAAAGTAAACAATTATTATAATAATTAAATTAAATATCATTTTAAAAATTAAAAAAATTATTAATTTTTATTGTTGATAAATAATTTTTAAATTAATATTAGTAAAAAATAAAAAAGTTGACTGCCATAATTGTAGATTCTAAATTTTGTTATCTTTCTCCACAAACACCAAATGTTAGTGTGCAGAGTTTCTTATGAAAGCTGAAAATGACACCAAAGATATTGTCATTTGAATTTCAAAGGCTTGACATGCTCAGTGAAGTTGTTATTGTGACTAAACTGCTTGCAATTGGAATCCCTAATGAGTTATGCAATGAGTGTTTAACAAGTAAGCAAACTACGAACTCATCTATAGCTCACCTTCCTGCCAAGTCAAAACACATGAGATATATACTGAGATGTCTGTTGTCCTTTTGAGGTGAACTCACTAGGCAGTAATAAGTATTTTGTGACATTCACAGATGATTTCACAAAGAAGACCTGAATTTACCTAATCAAGAAGAAGAGTAAAGAGTAATGTGGTGAGGCAAAGTGAACAAAAACTAAAGTCACTAAGGACTAATGGGGTGGAAAGTACACTTCCACTGAGTGAAAAATTATTGTAATAGAGATTTTGATTCATGAAGTGATTACACTCTACATTCTACAACACAATGGCACTGTAGAAAGGAGAATAAGACCATCTTAAACATGGTCAGAAGCTAACGACTAAGAAATTATCCAAAAGATTTTGGGGTGAAATTGTCTTAACAGCTATTTACATCTTGAAGAAGCATGGTCAAGCTTAAGTTGGTCACTTCAGAATCTTTGGCTCCATGTGCTACAAACATGTCTCTGATGTGCAGATAAAAAAACTAAACGATCAGGGTGAAAAGTTTAATTTGCTTGGATATCCTATATAGAGTCTACAATCCTCTTAGTAGAGACTTGAAGATTAATGAAACTCAGTACAGGTATTGGAATGATAAGAGTGATGATCCAGGAAGATAAACAATGATATATCTTAATGAGGACATTGAACAATAACGTTCCAGAGGCAGAAATTTAGAATGAAAGAAGACCTCAAAGAATGAGACAAACTCCACTAAGATTGAGTGATTATGAAATCTTGTCCAGCTGAAGGTGACTTGGTCCACATGGCTTTGTTAGCAGAGATGGAACCAGTGAACTTTGAGGAAGCAGTGAAGGAGACATTACTGGATGAAGGCCATGAAAGAAGAACTTGGGATCAATTGAGAAGAACAAGATTCACTCGACTGTCAAGGGGGAAGAAGTCAATTACTGTGAAATGGGTGTATAAGGTAAAATTAAATCCAAAGGGTGAGGTAGCCAAATACAAGGTCAGGTTTGTAACAAAAGGTTTCTTGCATAAACAAGCTTGGATTATGATGAATTTTTTGTCCTGATTGCAACATTAGAAACCATAAACTAGTGGTTCTTGTGGCAAGTTATCACTGCTAACCAATAAGTCAGATGGATATCACATATGCCTTCTTATTTGTGCCAAATATGTCAAATAGAGGAGGAAGTATTTGTGTCACAGCTATGGAGTTTGAAGTTAAAGACAAGGAAGAAAGAAAAAGTGTACAAAATTGCTTAAGACTCCATATGGCCTGAAGTAAGCTCCAGGAATTGATGGCATTTTACTACAGTTTGGATTTGTGAAGTGCACCACTGAGTATGGTGTGGACATAAAGAGATTGAATATGACTGATTTACTAATAGTGTGTCTATATGTTGATGACCTATAGTAACAGAAAGTGAAGTAGAAGAAATTGATGCATTCAAGGAGGACATGAAGAGTGAATTTGAAATGGCTGCCTTGGTAAAACTCTCTTATTCTTGGAACAGAGTTAACTAAAGGTCGAATTTTCATGCATCAAAGCAAATATACTATTGATGCGTTGGAAATGCTTTAGATGTTGAGTTGCAATCTAGTTTCAACACCTGTTGATACTGAAAATACACTTGACAAGTCTTGAAGAGTTCACGGAGAACAAGATTTATATAGACAATTTGTGGGATCTATTACTTCATATAGTCTTAAAGGCTTTGCAAATGCATTGAGTAGTCAATTGTTTTTAGAAAAAATATATTATTATTTGACGAAAAAACTAATGTTTTTTAATTATTTTCAGAAGAGTTTGATTGAGATGTTCCTTTTTCTATTCTTTGATAGGAAAATGATGTTTATAATTATTAGGATGAGTTTAGAAATAAATATATATAATAAAGAATAAATTTGTAATTAAATAATATGAAAAAATATTAAAATAATAGTATTGATAATTGCAAGTGGTTGTATTAAAATTATGGATTGTCAATCTCCTTTGATTAGTTAATTATGTTAACATTAGAAGAAATATATTATCATCCGATAAACATTGATGTTTTTTTAATTATTTTAAGAAGAGTTTGAGTGGATGCTTCTTCTTCTATTCTTTGATAGGAAAATGATGTTTTTGAAAATTCTTAAAATTGTATAAGTTTTAGTGTGATGAGTTTAGAAATAAATATATATAATAAAAAATAAATTTATAATTTAATTATATGAAAAAAATATTCAAATAATAATATTAAGATATAATAAGGTACTATCTGTATTAATTATTATTTTAGATAATATATTAAATTGGAAAACCATCCAAAAAAGAAACCTAAGCCTTCTAATCAATAGGAACAAGAGAAAGTAGAAAAAGAATAGATGATGACGCAGAGAATTGGTTGTGGTAGATGAGTGTAAGTGAATGCAAATAACATAGCGAATCATGAAAATAATATTTATATAATTATAGTTATATAATGTTAGACGATAATGATACTGAGATGATTCAATAATGCAACATAGTTGTATTTTGGGTGGTGAAGTGATCGAAGGTGAAGACAGAGGATTGATTGAGTTGAAGCGAAAATGGCTGCGACACTGAGTCTTCCTATCATAGACCTCTCTTCACCCCACCGTCTTTCCACGGCGGATTCCGTGCGTCAGGTTTTCAACTCATACCCTTCTCTTCTTCTTTATCTGCTTTTCTTTCTCACAAACACAATATTGTTATGTGGCGAATGAATAGGCATGTGTGGAGTACGGTTTCTTTTACCTTGTGAATCACGGGGTGGACACCCAGTTTTTGAGGAAAGTCTTCCACCAAAGTGCCCACTTCTTCTCTCTTCCCCTCCAACACAAAATAGACTTGGCTCGCAAGGAATATAGAGGCTACACTCCTCTCTATGCTGAGACTCTTCATCCCACTTCACTATCCAAAGGTTTTCTTCCTATTTTTTTCTCCTAAAATTAATCCCCATTTCAATTAAGTTCATGTGTATGTCCTTGCTAACAGGTGATCCAAAAGAGAGCTACTACATTGGTTCTTTAGAAGATACCTCTGTTACTCATCTCAATCAATGGCCTTCTGAAGGTATGGCGTTACTTTGCATCCAATTCATTAGGAATGGGTACTGTAATCTGGTTTTTAAGCACGGATTTTTTTCATACAAGCTTAATTTGGGATTTTTTTTCTTCTGGCAAGGACACTCCAGAATTGCTGCCAAACTGGAAACCTACAATGGAATCTTTATTTTGGAAACTACTGTGAGTTTAATTAGCTCCTCAAAAAAAATAAAATTGATATCAAACATGTATTGTAAGTTATTTACAGGCAAATATACATGTTCAACATTTGTTGCTTTTAGGTTTTGTTCCAAACAGTGTCAATAGCATATTGATTTCTTCGTAAATTTAACTGATCTATAGGAATTATAGGTTTCTGGCCGTTGTTTTGTTTAGAACTTTATTCTTGCGTCTTTTCATTGTGAGTTTATGTGCTTGTGTGCTATATGTGACTATGTACTGAAGGAAAGGATGGTTAGCCTGTGCCTGGCATTTATATGCACGTTGTCTTTTGTTTTATCTCTTGTATGATTTAGAATTTGCATATTCTTCTTATCTTCCACAGGGCTGCTGGAAAAAACCTGTTGTCTCTGATTGCCATGTCCTTGAATCTGGATGAAGATTACTTTGAGAAGATAGGGGCCTTAAACAAACCAGCAGCTTTTCTCCGCCTACTGCATTATCCAGGTTTACCGTTTATCTTGCTCTTTTGGACCTTAAAGATGGGCAAAGCACCTTCCCCACAAATCCATGCATGTGTTTGTTAGACACTTCAAATTTTATCTTCCATGTTGACTTCAACTTTATTTTTACTGCAATTTCCTGTTAATCAGCATGTTGAAAAAGGGAACACAATTTCTTTATTTTCAAGTATTTATTTTGAGGCCTGAACTATGATCTACATCAATGTAGCAGTAGTCAATATGCCATTTTGAAATCATAATGTAATATTTTTAATGAAATGTTGGGTATATTTATAATGTGCTTGTTTATTTTGGAAATACTCCTTTCACTAGTTGCTAAGTTGTAGCTAGATTTGAGTAACAAACTGAAATTATGACAGTAATTGAAGTTTATGCTTTATAATATATTCTGAAGTTCTTTGTGCCGTTTTATTTGTAGGGACCAGCTTTTCAAACCAACTATCCTGTGTAACTTTTTACTTTTGTGATATGCCTTGCAATTTCATTAGGTGAATTGGTCTCTGGTGAACAGATATGTGGTGCCTCTCCTCATTCAGATTATGGCATGGTCACTCTCCTAATGACTGATGGCGTTCCTGGACTGCAGGTTCTCTTCTCACCTATAATATACTTTCGGTTTTATTATTGTGCTATGTCCCGTCCCTGGTAATTAGGGAGAGGAAGTGGAGTTGAACTCCTTACTGGCTGGAGATCCTATCTCCCTGTGTCAGGATTCTGAATAGATCAGAATTTGAGTAGAAAAAATAAGAAAAAATAAAGGCAAAGGAAACATTCTCTGGACCAGATACTCCCAGGCCCTTAAACTGTATCATTCTTCCCTCTTTCCTCATCATGTATGCTGAATCTTCCTTTCCATTTGTGGACCACCACCTGTCCAGTTTGTTACTAACATGCTCATCTCCTGTCATTTCCATTCCCTCTTCTTGAAATACCTTTTGTTTTGACGTGGTGCTCCTCTAGGGTGTACATCCCCTACTGTCCCCTCCTATTTCACTTTCATACACCCTCATCTCATGCTTCCCTTCTCACGTATACGTTGTTTGTTAGAGCTCATATTGTTATTCATCTGTAAATTCTATTTAATATTTTGAATTCATAATTTCATATAATTAAAGGCTTGAGATTTACACTATAGATCTGCAAGGATAAGTTCAAGGAACCTCAAGTCTGGGAGGATGTGTATCATGTAGAAGGGTGAGTTAATGATTAACTTTTTTTGTTAGCATACTACTACTTCTGAGTCTGTATAAATCACAACTGAATTGTATTATATAGAGATTCTAGAATATAGTACCACTAAAAATTCTACGTTTTTTTGCTCTTCTTTCCTAGCCTTAGATGTTTGCCGGTTGTATCTGCAGGGCCTTAATAGTGAACATTGGAGACTTGTTGGAGAGATGGACAAATTGTTTATACAGGTATCCACATCCAACAAAGACTTTTTTTTTCTTTCATTTTTTACCAATGAAAATAATTGAGCTGCTTCTCAATCGGTTTTTTATACATATTAAAAGATCTTAGTCTACTGCCATACTGGTAATATCATTCTCAGTTTTTGTCATTACTATTGCAGGTCAACACTTCACAGGGTTATGTCAACAGGAAAAGAACGTTATTCTGTAATTACTGGACACTTCACTTCACAGTTGCTTTATTGTGTTATTGTTATTTTTGACTTTGAATGATAGTTAGGATGGCATTTTATTTCAAAGGGTAGGAGAGAATAAATAGAATTTATACCTTTTCTCTTCATGCAAACCAAAAAGAAGTATGTTTCACCCTTAATAAACGATGTTAAGTTAGAGATGTTTGCATGATCCCAAATTCTATGGGCCGAGTGAGTTTTTAGACACAGGAACACCGAACCGAGCATGCCTTCTGCACTCATACACACACGGATATTTTGTGATTTCCCCAAATCTGTTTCAAATTATATATGTTTTAGCCTTTTTCTTTTTAGAGCTTATTTTTTACGCTATTTGTGCTAATTTTAACATTATGAATTAATTAGAAATTATGATAGGCAAGATGTTTAAAGTAGTTATTATAAAAGTTAAAAACTTAGCATACATGTCAATTTGTAATCGGAAAATAGTATAAACCCCCCTCACATAATTACATTGTCAATGCTATTTTCTGTTTTTTTAATTCAAAGCTATTCATGTTTTACAAATTTTAAGTTTCATATTTTTTTCATATTTTCCTTATTTAAAGTAATTAGATTTAATCTTTATGCACCTCAAACCTATTTAAAAAGTACTTGAAAAGACAAATCACGTTTACACTTTATACTAAATAAAATTATTTACTCTAAATTTCAGTAGTTAAGTACTCTTTAATTTGTATGCATTAACGTCTAACGTAAATGCTTTTGGGAGATAGTACAAGGCTAGATGACACACATCTGGTTAAAGGTTCTCTCTGTCATTTTGTCTTGATCGTGCTACTCTGCCACAGCATGACTTCCCTGTAAAGGATTTGAAGAATTTTGAACTTAAACATAGTTTATTTTAAGCATGGATGTCACTGAACCAGTTAGTTGGTGTAGGATATGCTTTATCCACTGAAATACTGTATCAGATGTTGATGATATCCTTTCAAAGAGTCTTAATGTTTAAGTTTTTATGACTTTATCTTAAAAGATGAACGAGGAAATTTTCTGATGTCATGGATAGTGAGAATGATGTTCTTTCTACCCATTACTTGAAAAATTCATCGTCTTATTGCATTCTGATATTGTCTTCTAGAGCATTTCCAGGAAAATATGAATGAATAATGTGCAATTTTTCAGGCGGCATTCTTCCTCGACCCACCCTCAGACTGTTTGGTGGAATGCTTTGAAAGTTGCTGCAGTGAATCATCTCCTCCCAGGTAGAAAAAAATTGTTCTCCAATTAGGAAATTTTCAACCAGGCTGAAACTAAGAAATAAGCAATAAGAGTTTCTTATAAAAAAGAAGAAAAAAAAATAGAGGAAAAGAATGTTGACTTGAGTTTTTTTATATTATCATTCAAATATTCGCATTATTAAAAAAAAAATATCTCTCAGCAAGGTGGTCAGGGTTTTGTTATTGATTAATTTAAATACTTCTCTGCTGAAAGTGGATACAAAATAAATCAGAAGGAAAAGGTGGAAAACTAATTTATTATCTCTGGACGAGTTATTCTTTTTAAATTAAAATCAATTTATACGTTTGGCGTATAAATGCTTTTATATAATTTAAAAATATTATTTCTAATTTCTTATAAATTAATTTAAATTTATAAAGAAGTTTTTTTTGTTCTAAAAGTTATTATACTAGAGAAAATTATCCAAACTACACTAAATACTAGGACGGATAAAGAAAAGTGACAGAACCAAAGATTATCCTTTGGTGAGGGTCTTTACTAAAAGCTTATATGAATACATTTTTTAAAATTTTTCTTTAACACGCAAGTTACTGCTATGAACTTAGTCAATTTTTGTTGCAGATTCCCTCCCATACGCAGTGGGGACTACTTGAATGAACGGTTCAGACTCACATATGGTTCTGAAAGGGAACTTAAATGCTCTATATCCACTTAAACACCCTTCAAATGTATCCTTTTTTTCTATCCACTTAAACAACCTTCAAATGTATCCTTTTTTTCAAGAGAAAATGTGCTTTTAATTTTTGTACTTTTGTTGTGGTAAAGGTTCTTTATGTTCTTTTGTATTTGAGAATTTAATTCTTCTGTATGCAAAAATATAGAAACTTTCACTATATTTACTTTTATCAAATTTCATCTTGTAGTGTATTTTTCCAACTCCGTCTTTAATGAATATTCGAAAATATAAAAATTGGTTTAGAAATTCTTAATTTTTTAATGTCTTCATTTATTTTAGCATCTGGTTCGATAAGTGACATCTCATCTCACAGGAGATATTCATGTCTTTATTCTAATGTATTAGAAGTGTTTATGATTATTATTATATTTTTATGTACTACTAATTTAAAAAAAAATCAGTTTTTTATCATGTGAAAAAAATTGTTTTTTTAATCAATGCATTAAACATGTTTTTATTAATTCTCTTGATTTCATAAAAGATGTTCAACTGTTTTATATCATATATAATATTTAATACGATTTCTATATTAAAAAGATATAAATATCCATGTAGAAAAGATAAAATTTCAGTGAAAAGTGTCACCATTATAATTATTTTATTATAATTATCGTATCAATGAAAAGTTTCATTGTTATAATTATTTTATAATTATTATTATAGCAATGAAATGTGTCACAACTTTAATATATCTATGTCTCTATATGTTCATTCGTTAATACATGTTAATATATGGTTAGTATGATTTTGCATAAAAAAAATTATCCATATGTGTTTTTTAATAAGTATTTGTTATGTAAATTATTTATTTTTGTGTGTTATAATAATTTATTTATAATTTTTATATTTTATGTTAATAATTTTATAAATGAACACTACCTTGTTAAATAGAATTAAGGTAAAATAAATATCCTTGGGAATTGAAATGACTTTACAAAATGAGGCTCTCTCTTCCATTAGAGATTCATTTGTTTGATAAGTCTTCCTCTTTTTTATGTCTTCATGATCATATATGTCAATTTCGTACATAAAATCGGGTCTAATGTTCCGGCTTCGAATCAACTTCAACAATCTTCGACAAGAAGAACGGATGTTGAAGTTGGTTCGAAAATTGAAGAAGCCCGAACGTTAGTCCAACTTTATGGACGAAATTGACATTACCCTGCATTCCATGATACCATC
>Ga0123342_1009162_pt1 | contig 12019 bp, 7 predicted proteins | sample Turbeawhitnodule_FD_89960 | JGI IMG/M metagenome (GOLD analysis project Ga0123342, IMG submission 89960) | Root nodule microbial communities of legume samples collected from Mexico - Turtle bean Mexico white nodule | ecosystem: Host-associated > Plants > Roots > Nodule | place: Mexico: Nepantla... | reverse complement strand
TCAAACTTTCTCAGTCAACTCTGCCTATGTTCAGGTAAGGCGGGGTAGAGGAGGGGAATTTTCTCCTGAGCACAGTAAGTTGTGGAGGTGTAAAGCCTTGCCTTCTGCTTTGTTCACTGCTTGTAGGGTGGTGGAGAATATGATTGCCTCAAGGGTTAATTTGGTAAGGCGTGGAGTGGCGGTTGAAAATTCCTTGTGTTGTTTGTGTGGGGAGGAGGAGGAGTCGTCGTGTCACTTGTTCTTTGTTTGCAGGTTTGCTTGGCGTATCTGGTGTCTGTGCTTTGAGTGACTTGGAGTGTCGTTTGTTTTTCACAAGGACCCTAAGTCAAATTTAGAACAATTCAAGATGAGTCAGGCTTCTGTTTCGGTTAACGACGTTTGGGGTTCAATTTGGGTTGGCATTGTGAGCGAAATTTGGAATATTAGGAACTCGGTAATCTTTAATAGTGGAGTGGCAGATGTGTCTGAGGTGTTCGCTTCGGTGCAAGTTAAGGTATGGTCTTGAATTCATGCAAAATCTCGTTTTTCTTATTTCCCTTATTCTAGTTGGGTTTTAAATCTTTTGGATTGTATGAGGTTGATTATGTAATGTTGGGTAGTGTTGGTCTGGTAGCCCATTTGACAAACGGGTAGGCAGGCATTCTAATAGGAGTTATTATCAGGTATTTATGTATAAGGGTTGGATCACCCCTGAAGTGGTTCCTATTTATTTATTTATTTATTTTATTACTGATAAAATAAATAAAAAAGATAAAATAAATGATGCCATAACTTCTTTTTAATAGAAAAAACGGGTGAGAAACAATGAGTTTGTGTTTCATTTTTTTTATTCATAAATCAAATAAAATATGAGAAAGAGAAGAAACAATGAATTATTTTGTGTTTTACTACTGAACAAAATATGAATAGAAGTTGAAAAATAAAATATTTCATATTTTTTAAGAGATTTGACTCTCTATCTTATCTTAGCCTTATATTTTAAACTATTATTTACTCATGTGCTAACATACTATCACAATCATACTATAATAACGATTCACAAGGTGAAGTAATAATAATTATAATTATTTATTATCTATCAAAAAACACAAAAAAAGTCCTAAACACTCCACAACTTTTAAAAAAAACTTCAAATTTTACATTTGATACTAACATCTTACATAACTTATCTAGATTTTACATTGTCCAACAATTTTGATCTCAAATCATAACTAACACCTATTAGGCACTACAAAAATTCAGTTTTATCCACATAATTGTATCCGTATTTAAATTCAACATTACTTACGGATCTATATTCGTAGCTAAATTCTATATTACTCATAATCCATGAATATCTATTTGTATGTAGATTCATCATTTCCCACAAATCTATATTTGTAAAAAAATTGAACATTACATACAAATTATTACTCACTTATTATCAATAATAATATTAATAATATTATTAATAATAAAAACAATAATAATATTAATAATATGATAAATGTCATTATTTAGTGAAATTTCATTCAAAAAGCTAGACACTTATGATTTTAGTTGTTGATCAAGTTATCACTCAACCCTAATTTGTGAAGCATTGAATTTAGCAATATATTTTTGAATCATACGATTAATGAAACTATTTGATCCCAATTTTGTGTTATTTTCAAGAAATTAATGAAAGATTGAGCAAAGGGCTAGAGGATGAATATAGAAGCTTTAGAAGATAGAAAACAAGGCCTTGGACATTCAAGAAATCTCGCTCAGATGGTTCAGGCGAGCCAGTCTCACTTAGGCGAGAATTGTCTATAGGCAACCCTTGTTTCAGTGTTAGACTCGCCTAAGCTCTCCTGATCTTTGCCCAAGACTCGCTCAAGTGAGAATGTTGTAAAGGCAACCCTTGTTCCAGTGCATGCTCGACCCAGCTCGCCTGATCTTCGCCCAAGACTCACTCAAGTGAGATTATTCTCGCCTAACTGAGAATGCTCCACAGACAACCCTTGTTCCAATGCAGGCTCACCCAAGTGCTTAGGTTTCGCGCATGTCTCGTTTAAGCGAAAATACTCCAGAAAAAAGGGGGATTTTGGTTCAAGGATTTTGCTTAAATGGGATTTTGCTCGATTGATCACTAATCCAAAGACAAAAAAAAGGGTTATATAGAAGAAATAGAGAAAAAAGGGAGTATTGGAAAACCCTAGAAATCGTACATGAAGGAGAAAAGCTCTCAACTCTCTTCTCTTTATTTCCATTATCTTTTGGTGCTTGTAATGACTACCATGAGTAGTTAGTTTCCTTTCTTTGATATTTAATGTAATCTTTTTAAACTCTTATGTATTTTGATGTTACTTATATATGATATTATGTTCCTACTTTAATATGGTATTTTCATTTTATGCTTAAGGTTTGATTCTACTCTTGAATAAGATCCTTGGATTTGACTGAAAATATTTATGAGAAACTGACCTAAATGCAAACACTTGATATATTTTGATGCTAGGAATAAGTTTTGATATATCAAATGCTTCATAACATCTTTTCTTCGTACTAAGAAGTGTTAAATAGCCGAATAATCATTGCTTAGGAGATGCTCTTAAGAATTTCATATTTGAGGAATCAGTGTAAATGACTTTTTTTTTTATTCAATATCAAGTAGTTCAAAGCATTGTATGATTTTATTTATCCAAAATACAAACAAGTGAGAAATATTAACTTTAATCTCAATCTTATTAACTGAAATCTTATCATCATTTACTTTGTTTTTGTTTAATTTTACAAGCTAAATTCACTCCAAACTATCAATATATAATGAATAAAATTATTGTACGTATTTCTATATTTAGTGAGTGTTATGAAATAAAACTTTAAGAAAAATTATTTCTTGTGGGTTTGACATCTATCTCTTGAGACAAAATATTACATTTGACTTTGACTATGTAGACTTGCCAAAGAATCAACATAATACTGAATATTATTAATATATTTACTAATATTATTAATATTGTTATTAAAATGATTAATACTGTCATTAAAATTATTATTATTATAATTAATAGTATACGAACATTTATATTTTTATTAATATTATGATTAATAATATTAGTATTATTTATATTATTGTTATTTTTAATGTTATTAATAATATTATTAGTATTATCAATATTATTATCAATATTATTATTAATATTAATATTTTCATTATTATTATTATTATTATTATTAATATTTTCATTATTATTATTATTAATATTAATATTTTCATTATTATTATTATTATTATAATTATAATTATTAATATTTTTAACATTACTTTACTTGAAAGTTGGATTCACATGGTATTATCCACGGATTCACATCCATTTTATTCATGGATTCACATCTATAATATCGCAAATGTAGGTAATATTAAAAATATTAATAATCTTATTACTTTTATTAATAATATTTTTATTATTAATATTAGTATTTTTTAAACATTATTATTGTAATTAATATTAATAATATTTAAATTAATATTACGATTAATAATATAAGTATTATTTATATTATTATTAATTATTAATGTTATTATTATTATTAATATTAATATTATTATTAATAAAATTAATATTATTCTTAATATAATTAATATTATTATGATAGTTATACTTATTATTATAATTATTTTATTAATATTATTTTATATTATTAATAATATAAATAATATTAATATATTAAAAATAGCATCACAATATTAATTATGTTAATAATAATATTAATTATGTTAATAATAATATTAATTATGTTAATAATAATATTAATTATATTAATAATAATATTAATTATATTAATAATAATATTAATTATATTAATAACAATACTAATTAATATAATAACAATACTAATTATATTAATAATACATTAGTTATTTTATTAATACTATTAATTATACTAATAATATTATAAGTTATATTAATAACAATAATTATAATGATAAGTATAACTATATTAAGTTGAGGAATTTAGATTTGAGTCGTACAACATGAGTTTATTACTATAAAATTAGAATTTTCTTTTGAACTGGAGTGGGTGGGTAAGTAACAATTTCATCATTAATTTTTTACCTATTTTTTGTTTACATGATTTAGTTTGTCATTAACTAAAGCCTAAATACCTATTTTTAGACATTTTATAATTTAATACTCAACTAAAATTTTGTTAATGTCAATAAAAGTCAGAATGGTTTCATAAGTAATTAAGTTAATTTGTAGACAATTATTATTGCAATGTTTAAATTGGTGTAATGAACTTTAAACTTTAATGAATCTTTGAATGATTATGGTTCAAAATTAATTGTATTAAATATTAAAATTCACAATAATAATCTATTATGCTCGAATATATCCTAGTTGATCATGTACCTCCACACTTAATATAATATGCTTTCACGAAGAAAAAAAAAAGAATGTGAGTAATACTTAGACAAATTTTAAATAAATATACAAATTAATAGGATATATTTTTAAATTGTATTAGTATTTTGAAGGAGAAAATTATAATTCTGAAACTTTTATCTCTTTTATCTTTTCAGTCAAATGACAAGAAATTGGTAAATCGAAATTCCCATATTTCAAGATTCACCTTAAATCTGATTCTCATTGGTATGAAAGATCTAGTCATACATTTTTTAATTGAATGTGAATAGTCTACATGTGTGAAAAGGGAGTAAGCAAACCAAATTTCAACGTTTGAATTTAATGATGCAAGTAAGCGTGAGAAACAATGCCACCCAAATCTTTTCCTTATTTATTTTATGGTGTATTTGGATTGGGGAGAGGATTTAGAATGATTTGAGAGAAAAGTGAGGTTATTTGAATTGGAATATATTAGACTAGATTTGTGACAAAAGTTTATTGAAGTTTGTAATTGATGTGATATCGGGAAAAAAAAATTTAGTTTTTTAAAATGTATAAAATGTAAGTTTACAAATTTGATAAATAATAAATTTTTTAAAAAATATTAAAAATTTATTATAAAAGAATTTAAAAATATATATTAAAATTAAAATAATTTAAAATAAAAAAATTAATATTAAATTAAATAAAAATATGTATTAATAATTAAAATTAATATTAATAATAAATAAAAAAAATTATAAATATTATATATATATATATTAAAATATAATTTCCATTCATATATAATTTATTAAGTTTTTTTAAAAAAATAGTGTCAAATCATCTTTCTCTACAAATCTTGTGAGAATGTTTTAAAACAAAAAGTTACATAATTTTTAGTATTTTCACTCTTTTTTTCTTTTCGTTTTTCCAATTTTCTATACTCTTCCATTCCTCATTTTTCCTCGCTTAGATACAAAGAGACCTTTAATATTTTGCTTATTTAAGAATTCACACAACTTTTAAGAAAGTCAAATAAGTTACAATTTAATTTATAAATATTTTATACAAACTTTTAAATTAGCCCAGTACATATTTAATGAATATAATTAATGTTTCTATAACCTAATTTAAACTTTTTACTATCACTTTAATTACTATCTTTCATTAATTTATATTAAATTATTAAAAAATATTTTACCTCTTATTTTGTATGGTTAAATATGGTTTTCCTATATATTATAACACAGGATTTATGTAATATAACATAAGTTTTTTTTTTCTTTAGTTTAAACTTTAGATCTTATAGTAAGAAAATTATTAAATGAATTTTTACTAGTCTTTTTTTATAATAACAAATGAATTTTTAACGTAAATTCTATTCTATTATAATATTTATTTTAATTATAAGTTATTATAAAATATTTTAATATCCTAGTCTATACTAGAAATTTGTTCTCCGTCTAAAAAGATTGATTACTCATTCTAATAGTTTTTTTAATACAATTACAGAAAAAATCTAAAGTTTAAATGAAAATCAATTTAACATAAAAAAAACAAAAAAATATATTTAACTCTATTTATAAATCTAAAGTTTGAACTAGAAAAAATTAGCATTATCACACACTCACATATTAAATAAGTTAAAAAAAAAAGTAGATTTTGTTAATATAAGATGACTAAATATAATGGTAAAAATTAGCATTATCACACACTCACATATCCCCTCTTCAACTTATTGTGTTCTTTTACATTTCAATGGAATACAAACATAATTGCAACATTTACAACTTTGAAGGAAAATATGACATTCATCTTAGTTCTTGCTTACCTAACTTTTCCATTCCTTTTGAAGTTGTAACTCATGCCTCTATGGTGGTCGTGGGCATTGTCTTAAGCTAAAACCAACACACATTGGCCTTCCTTAGTAAGAACATGTGCCCTTACCTTTAGGCTTCTTTGGTCTATGTTCGTAAAAATTAAAGTGACAATGCGGGTTGACCCGTCCTGCGATTGACTCGCAAAATGCGGGTCAGGTTGGCCCGCCCCATACTAGGAGTGTGGGCTCATTTCATTGGCATGCCCCATATTAGAAGTAATTTGCAGACTTGCGGTTTAGCCTGCATAAGAATTTTTTTTTCAAAAATTAAAATTTCATTAATTATAAAAAAAACTTATTTCTATGACTGAAAAATTAAAATTTTATCCGTGTTTCAATTTATTTAATTAAGATAAAAATATAAATTCAAGTATGAGGGTTATTAGAAGGCTTATTAAAAATAATTAAAGTTTTGCTTTGCATATATTTTTTTCTATATATGTATGTAAATGTATAAGAGTATCTAATCAAAGTTTTGCTACAAAATATTTTAATGAAGATGACTAATTTTTTAACTATCTTATTGAAATCTCTTCTTTCCATTATTTTTTTATTAACAAATTTTAAACATAAGACTTTACTTAAAACTAAATTCATTGTCACTCTTAATAATAACTCCTTTAAATGATTAAAATAAAACATTCTTTTTATTTAGTACATTAAAATCAATTTTTTAAAATAAAATAAAATAAAGGTCACACTGCAATAATGAATGAATGGGATATGATTTTTTTTACAAAAAAAATTAAATAATTATTTTTTATTTACGTGGGCCAATGGATCAACCCGCCCTGCCCCGCTATTGGCCAGCGCGGGCTGCAAGTTATACGAGGCGGGCCAAAATAGGTTAGCGGATTAAGATTAGTGAGTTCGCTCTGCACTTTTTGGTAGTGGACCGTAGGGCAGCCCGCATGACTCGTCCCACATTGCCACTCATAATAAAAATGTAGGTCGTAATTGAATTTATAAAAAGGTATTAGAAACCCACTTTGCATTTCTACAAACAAGAAAAAAGTCTTAACATACTCTTTTCTCAAACTATTCAAACATCAAAGCAACAAAAATGTACAACAAATATCAATTGAAACGATTCACCCAAATTTAGGATTTTCACTTGGTTAAGTTCATGTTGTGAATTTAAAGAGTGTGGTTTAAGGATTAAGCAATTAATTATTAAATTATAACTATGAGGAGTTCCTTTATTAAAGGAATACTTTTTAATAATTTAAATGAATGAAATAATAACTGAGTAGTATGAATCAGATATAGTAAAGGGTCCCGATATATTAACACCCTCTGCACCCTACACACTTTTGATGCTGCATAAGTGGCATAGGCGTAGCGTCGTGGTGGTGACATGACAAAAGTTTTCGGTGGAGTGCTTTACAGCGATTGGTAGTGATAACCGCTGTAAAATTTCAAATGTAGGTGAATTAATTGACGATGCCTTGTCTCTTTTTGGAGTTCGCTGAACGGGAAAAGTGGTTACCTAGGTTCAAAAAAGTGGTTACCCAGGTTCAAAAAAGTTGTTATCCAGGTTCAAAAAACTGGTTACCTATACACAGGATGAACATGTGCCACAAAACCAAACCCAATCTCACCCACAATGGTGCTTTACAGCGGTTGGTAATGATAACCGCTGTAACATTTCAAATGTAGGTGAAATTAATTGTCGCTGCCTTGTCTCTTTTTGGAGTTCGCTGAACGGGAAAAATGGTTACCCAGGTTCAAAAATCTGGTTACCTATACACAGGATGAACATGTGCCACAAAACCAAACCCAATCCCACTGGTGTTTTACAACGGTTGGTAGTGATAACCGCTGTAACATTTCAAATGTAGGTGAAATTAATTGTCGTTGCCTTGTCTCTTTTTGGAGTTTGCTGAACGGGAAAAGTAGTTACCCCCAGGTTCAAAAAACTGGTTACCTATACACAGGATGAACATGTGACACAAAACCAAACCCAAACCCACTAGTGCTTTACAGCGGTTGGTAGTGATAACTGCTGTAACATTTCAAATGTAGGTGAAATTAATTGTCGCTGCCTTGTCTCTTTTTGGAGTTCACTGAACGGGAAAAATAGTTACCCAAGTTCAAAAAAGTGGTTACCCAGGTTCAAAAAACTGGTTACCTATTCACAGCATGAACATGTGCCACAAACCCAAACTCACTCCCACCCACGATCCTACCATGGACCAACAAACAACCATTAATGCACACAACAACATATCAACAATTCATCAACGTTCGATTTCAGTTTGCGTTTACCTCAATGTCGAAGGCCATACAACAACAAATGTATGCTCTTACCTTCGATTAGAGGTTCTACCGTTCTCCCTCCCTCCGCAATGTCGACGACGACGGTACCATTGTTTGTTATCTGATTAGATGACACCTTCTACGGTTTCTTCCCTCACTCCGACGGACGTACCCTTCTTTCACCACCGACGACTATGCCCTTCTTTGGAGGATTTCGCCCCAAATTCTTCCGCTATCACAGCAAAGAAAAACTCTGAAATCACCATTCTACCCTCGCATAAACTAACACTTACATCGATTTTCACTAAAAATCGACGTTGTCTTGTGCAGTACCATGTGTTTTGTATGTTTGTACACGTGGGTAGCGTCAAAAGTGTGTAATGTGCAGAGTGAGTTAATAAAACATTTTCCTATAGTAAATCTAAGGTTTGCATGGAACAAGATTGGTCCTAACATTTGTTATCACTATTTGCAACTCAACTCTAATTTATATTTTGTTATTATTTTACCTTGTCCTTTTTTATTTTAAACAAACTAGATATGAACATATGAGCAAATTATTGTCGTAAAAGGTTAATTAAGGATAATAGAATTACAGCATATCTCATAAGTACATAAGAAAACGATTACTTGTTTTGATTAAACAATAGTTGACTCGGTACGTTTGTTAACATAACAACATTAGTTAATACACAAATGAAAAATAACAAGTCTGTAAAACTGGTTAAAAAAGTTTGTAGAAATTAATTTATGCGTAAGTTAATTTTAATTTATCCAGAAATTAAATTTTTTTTCTATTACACATTCTTGTGAAAAATGTGTTTCAAACACGTCATAATGTTATTATATAACTCAAATTAATGGGTTTTATGTGGATTATATGAATTATAGTTGTAAGATTGAACAGTTTTGAATGGTACTGAAAGGAAAAGGTTATCACCGTCGCATTATGGTGAAAGGGGGGACTGAAGAAGGAAAAGCGACGAATTATTCAAATATGTAACTGTTAATTATCAACCTTACTCATCAAAACTCAGTGTTATTTTGTCTCTGAATTGACAACATTTGAAAGTATCTACCTAGGAAGATAAGGTAGAATAAATTCCTGATCATCTAGGCATGCAGAGGCTAGTGATCTAAACTAAAATTTAATTGATCTACAGTCAAATTTGGAGCAGTTTAAATGGTGATGTGTATAAAAGAAAAACTTACTTCTATTAGCAAATATTTAAGCATTTTAATCCAATCGTTATGAATTGATTGAGTGAGGCCTTGACCTCTCATTGGAAAAGAGAAAACCTTACCACTTATTTTGGATGCTAATGGCATGAGCTTATAACTCATAATGGTTATCCAAATTTTTCAAGCAATTACTTTCAAGTGGGACTTGCGTTTTGACAAAAACTTACTGCATATGCATCAAACATGACATATGACACATCTATTTGACAATTGTGACATTAACTTTGTTCTTATAAAGTCAGATTTTTTCACGAGTGCTTATTTCCTTTCGTCGGTCTTTAGGTTTCACGGTATTTTAGTTATTCAGTTCTTCCATTCTTCTTCAGTTTTAATCAGTGGTGGGGTACCTATAAAGATATTTCAACGCTCTCAAGTTAGTCCAAGTATAATTTGTAAATGTTACGATTGATTGATCATTATCTTTGTCTCTTGGGTGTCTCTCTATTTATACCTTCTGGTTGGACTTTTGTTGGTATGGGCTTGCGCGTAGGACGCAAAATGGGCCAATTACTTATTAATCATGCTTTGCAGATTATTTGGAGTGTTAGACGTTTTAAGATCTCTTGTGTGTTTTGTAAGACATGCTGAGAGGCCGAGAGAGTTGTTGACACAACAGGTTTGTTGACTACTCAGCAGTCTGGTAGTACACTTGTCCCCAAATTCGAGTAGAATGAAGTTCGAATGGAATGTAAAATCTAAACTTTTGAGGGTTTTTTAAAGAAAAAATCATTTTTTTTGTCTTAGTTTAGGTATGATACGCGAGATACATTGTTGAGAGGTTGAAACATTGACTATGTGTCATCTCGTCCTTTATGGATAACCTTAAAACTCTCTTTCATGTGGTATACTAGAAGAACTTTGGACCATGAAGTTTTAAGTTAAAGCTAATGAAGTTGGATTAAGAAAGTGTTTTGCCTTTCATTTATTATATGGTCAATTATGCGAACATGACCTGCATACCAAATGGACCATTGAACCTAATCACCATTGAGAAATCATATAAGGACAATGCATCTTGAAACAAAAGAGCCTACCTTTTCAAATTCAGAGTTCCATGTTTGATTTTCTAATGTCTTATTCAACTAGTAGATAAGTATAACACAGAAGTTAATTATAAGGCTTAATTAATTGTGGGGTGAGGGGTTTCAAGTATATGCATGTTTGAATCATTACTAGAATTAACATTTTGAATCTTTGAACCCTTCAACGAACTTAGTCTAGACAGTTGTTTCTTTTGTGAGTTGATTGGATAGGCACTTTTTCACATGCTTAATTTATTATTATAGAACAAAGATACCCCACAATATAACCAATTAGGTGAAGATCTAAACTGCAAGCTAGTGTACCGTTGATACTTAACATGGCAAGGAAGACTGTACATGTCTAACAAATTAGTGAGAGTGAAGATTAGGTAGGCTTTGAAGGGGGAAAAGGAAAATGGGATGTGGGAAAGAAGCTAGAAAGTGAATGTACGTGTGTCTCTGCCTGTCATGCTCCCATCATCACTCACATTACAAAGTTAAACATAAAAATATAATAGGAAAAGACATGGTCATAATTGATACTATCACTCAAATTTGTATACATACTACTAAACAATTTCTCTTTTTTAGGAAATCACATAACAAATTTCTTTTGTAGAATATGAATTTAACCTCTTGAGTTAAGGAGTCATTTGATTTTATCATTCATCAACCTCTTCCTGTCAGTACAAATATTTTGGTCGTAAACTTTCCCTAATGTTCTTATTGAACTTATCAATTATATACACTTTGTGAAAAACCTTTTTTTCTCTTTCTTTTTTACAATAATGAAGATCGAATTTAGTATCTTATACAACTGTTTCAATTTTGTTTATCACTAAACCGATTTTAATGAATACACACAGGAAACAATTACTAGGAAATGAGCTGGACCAATACGAGCTGGTTTTTAGATTGCATCCCAACTGCTTGTTAAAATGACCCATGCAAATTTTGGGTTAAACGTAGGCAACAAAGAGAAACTAATCATCCAGGAAGAGACCTACTAGTTCTATACCAAAATCAATATAATTTCACACACCATAACGTAGCTTTTAATATCAAATTTGTGATTAAAATTAATTTGAATACATTTCTCAATTATATGTCATCAATAATACTGCAAAACCAATTCCACGAAATCTAAAACAAACAAACAACACCAAACGTTTCTGTAAATGAAAACTTCCCATCAGCATGTGCAACGTGAAGGTGAACAAGTACTGATGAGAAGACTAACATGATGACTCTTCAAGCATACT
>Ga0123342_1009161_pt1 | contig 12020 bp, 2 predicted proteins | sample Turbeawhitnodule_FD_89960 | JGI IMG/M metagenome (GOLD analysis project Ga0123342, IMG submission 89960) | Root nodule microbial communities of legume samples collected from Mexico - Turtle bean Mexico white nodule | ecosystem: Host-associated > Plants > Roots > Nodule | place: Mexico: Nepantla... | reverse complement strand
GTATATAAATTTGGGAATGTTCTGTTCGTTTAATACTGTTTTGATAAAACTTCTATGGATACTCTTTATTCTCTCCAATGTGTTGTTATTTTTGTTAGAATGAAATTTAGAATTTGGTTTTGAGATTTTGTGTTGATTTGGATTGTTTAATTGATGCCATGCTAATTTTGTGAATGTTCCCGGGCGCCACATTAGTGTTTTTTTTTGTTAGTGTTTTCTGATACTCGCAATTTTGTTCTATTTATTTATTTTGAGGTTAATTGATTATGTTCAATTGTGTTAGGTTGGCTCAGTTAATCGGAATTAAGCTGTTATTTGTGTTGAAATCTAGTTTGTATACAATCATGTTTTGTTTTTTCATTCCCATTGGTTGATTGGAAGCTTGAGAATCATGTTTTGGGTGTCGAAGGTGTTTGCTTGCTTTTAGGGCAGAATTTCTTCGTTATTTTTCAAATTCTTGGTTGATTCCTGGTAAATTACGTTTTTTTAATATAGTGTAAACAAATTGAGTTGGTCTGTAATGACAAGACAACTATGAATTATATATCTGAATCAGCTGTTTAAAAATTCAAGTCTGGCTATGGTTAAGTACTTTGATTTTGGCTTTGTTATTTTCGGTTTTTTCCTAGTTTGATTTTTTTTACGAATTTTCCAAAATGGGCCTTCTGAATACTAAAATCATCAACCACAAGGCTTTTAAAAAAAACTAAAATCGTCAACCACAACTTTTTTAAAAAAACAAATTCGTCTAAGTGATACACAATTTCAAATCTTAAAATAATGTATAAAATTAAAAAAATAAAATGATTAAACATCTAGGTTTTCTATATTTCATATAGATCGAATATGAAATATATGTTTTCAATTTTTTAATATATAATAATTTTAAACATACAATTTTAATACTTAAAATTAAAAATAATTAAAAATAATAGGAAATTAGACAAGTTTAATTTAATTTACTATTTATAACATTTTTTATATATAATTAAAGAAATTGGTTTTTTAACTAAAGAGAATTCATATTTTTATTACATATAATTAAAAAATACTGAAATTTTAGAAAATAATATTTTGTTATATATAATTATAAAATTAAATATAATTTTTTGGTTTTCAATACATTGAAATTATTTTAAATTTTTAATAAACCTTAAATAAATCAGAAAACTTAAATTTTTTTTGTCGTAGGAATTATTTTATCTGATCTATTGTACTTCAATATTAACATCATCATTTTTTTACATTTTATTCCATTTTTACTATATATTGTTATCATGAATTTTAGATTTTTATTTCTTAAGTAAAAAAATTACGCTTCCTTAAGAAAAAAACGTTATTATCTTTTATCTGTTTTATTTAATAAAAAAGTTAAAGTCTGGCTATGTTTAACTACTAGTATTTAGTATGGTTTATGTATTTTCAGGCAGCTTTTATTGATATGCGAGGCACTGTATAAATGTTGCCTGAGTTTTGCTTATGATTTTAAAAATAGTTACATGAGTCTAGTGCCATATTTTTGTATTTAATATAATATTATAGTATATTAATATTATAATTATTATAAAAATTCTTGTTTAAACTTCAATAATAATATAATATTTTTCAACACAATTACTTGTGTTTTTTTATTCTCTTCGAAAATTGCTATGTAATGCTTTTACATGCCCGTGAAGAATAATTTACCAGAAACATACACTATGATAGTAAGATTTATGGTGTATTTAGATTGGTGAAGAGATTTAAAGTGATTTGAGAGGAAAGTGAGGTTGTTTGTATTAAGGATATGTTAGAGTAGATTTATGAGAAAAGTTTATTACAGTGGACTTTAAGCCTAACTCAACCCCATAAAACCGGCTCAATGGGGTGAGGTTTGCACCTATTTATATACAATGAAAGGCTCTAATCTCTAGTCGATGTGGGATCTCCAACACACCCCTCACGCCGAGACTGCCAACTCGTGCGTGAGACTATATATTATGAGTGGTCCGATAGCGGGTGAGACTGCCAACTCGTGCGTGAGACTATATATTATGGGTGGTCCGATAGCGGGTGACATGATAAGCCCAACAAATACTCGTTAGGATAGGTTCGAAAAATGGCTCTGATACCATATTACAGTAAATGAAGATGAATATTCCTTGTCTGATGTGATGCTTTAATGTAGCGTACGTAATCGCACGTAATCGTAATGAAGAAACAGAGGTTTTGATGAACCCTAATTGTAGAGAGAAAAATAAATATAAAATAAACTTTTATTCACTTGTATATTAGAGAGTAAAATACATGGTGTATATATAAGAAAAAAATTAAGACCTAGCTGAAACAGAAAAAGGAAAGTTGGGTCAAACAAACAAAGCCCAATAATTTAAAATAGAAAATTAAATATATTAACAAAGTTTATTGAATTTTGTGAATGATGTGATAATTATGTAAAAAAATTGACATTAATAATGATGTAAATTTTTAATAATTATAAAATATATATTATAAATTAATTTTAATTTTAATTTTACTATTATTTATTTTTATCAATATTAATTATTATTTATAATTTTTTAATTCTAGTTATTATTTCATAAATTTATTATTGATAATTTTACTTTAATTATTATTAATATATTTATTAATTTTTTAATAATTATTATTATTATTTATATTATAATATATATTTTTAATTACATTCACAAATATGCGAAGAAAGAAAACTGTAACTATTTTACCAAGATTTATGTATTTTATTATTATTTTATTTCTTAATTTATGAACATTTTTGGTATTTCTTTGCTTCTCAATTTTCTAACTTTCTGTCGTAAGATACAAACTTACCCTTAGTGTCTATTTTATATTTTATCATAGTTATGCAAACTCAAAAACAACCCTTTATAGATTTTTTTTATCACATAAAGTCAGCAAATTATGTACTACTGTACACTCTTAAATCTTTTCATGAAGAAAGTGAAATATTATATTGGAACCAAAACTAATCTTATTGAAATACACCATATTTTTAGTTTATATATTTAAAATATGTATCAATTAGTAAAAAAATTAGTTTTTGTAATTAAATGAAAATGAAGAGTATTAGAAGAAGATAAATTGAGGATTTAAATTTATTTGAGTTTAAAAATCGAGAAATTTAAATTGAGGCCACTACTCCGAGGATTCTGTATTTTGTAGACATCAAATTAATTGACTAAAAAGGAAACACAAATTTACTTTGGTGTACACATTTACTTTCCTATTATATTTTTATATTAATATTTTATTTTTATTATTTTAAAATATATAATAAAAAGGTTTTTTTATTATTATCTTGGATATTCTTGTCATTTTTTTATATTTACTCTTATTTTTTTAATAATTTTATAATTTGAAAATCAAATATAACCTTCTTAATCACTTCTCACTTCTCTCTATAAAAAAAATTATCACTTCTTTCCCAAAAAAAAAAAAACCTATCCCTTAACTCTCTTAGTTGCCATAATAAGTTAGAATAATAATGTATTTCACTCTCTTCTCTCACATTTTTTTCTCCTCTAGACACACACTTCCCTTCTCACCTTTTCTTCTTTTCTCAATTTGGTTGCTTAATTCTTCACTATTTTTCCCTAGATCATTTTTCTTTCTTTTTTTCTTTTTATTAAACACTCAAATGTTTTTTTTCCTTACCAGTAGCACTAAAAGGATTGTTTAATAAATATTAACCATTCACTACTCTTTTTTTTTTTCTTCAAATATATATTTTTTTAAGTCTTTTAAAACTAAAAAGATAAATGTTTGATTATGCTTATTTACATGTTTTTGTTTTGTTCTCAAACTTCTTGGATACGAATGTGTTAACTGCCCTTAAACTGATCAGTTACAATACTAATGTATCTAAAACTTCATTCTATTTTCTCACATCCTTTTCTCCCGAGACACGCTCTCATTCTCACTCTCACTATGTTTTTCCTTTTCTCTTTTTCGTGGGTATGTATTTTTTTTCTAGGCTTGTTCCAATTGTTCTATCTTCTTTACGTGCATTGCATTTTTTTATGTAAGATTTTGTATATAGTTTTTGTATTGGTTTACCGTTGTCATCGCCAAGTGCATGAAATTTGTCTCTTTCTCCAACACGCTCTCTTCTTCAATTCCCATCACTCACTTTGCTCAAATGAGTAAGTTTCTCAATTTATTTTTTCATAAGACACTATATTTTTTTTTTTTGGGTCTGAGATATCCACACGATATTTTTGCTTATTTCTTTACTTTTTTCCCTAAATCCTGTTTCTTTTTTTTTCTTTTTATTAAAGACTCAAATGTTCTTTTTGTTTTTTTATAAGAGCACTATAATTATTGTTTTGTTCCATACTTATTGGATACGAAAGAGTAGAAGTCATTAATCCAAAGAGATAAAGAAGACTCACAGAAGGAAGCACAAAGAGAAAAATAAAAACAAGAGTGTTTATTTATTTATTTCTTCAATTGACTTTATTATGTAAAGGAAAGAGATGGTTAATGGAAAATGATGAAAACATATATTTGTATTTGTTCAGATAATATTAATGGTGACACTAAAGTTATTAAAATATTTTTTTTCATTTGTATATTTAATTGATATATTTAGTTTTAATAAAATGGATTGTTTACTTATAAATCTTATTAAACTATAAATACATATAATCTCTTTTATTCAATTTTTAATATTAAACATAACTATACATAAATAATAAAAATAAAAAAATGTGGATACTTAAGGACGCATGTGGTTTGACTGGTCTATCATAATAATATTAATAAAGAAGATTTGTTTTGCTACACAAATTCTTACTATTTTTATATAAGAAAATTAAATTGGATAGATTCTTATTAAAGAAGACATTATTATGTTTTTAATTAAAATAATTATATATATAAACAAATTTAATTATTTAAAGAATTATTAAAATGATTTATATTTATTTTTAATTCGATGATTGTATCTTTTAATAAATAAAAAATTATTTATTTATTTGATAAATAATTTTTTTAAATAATAATTATATACTTTTTATATTATTTTTACAAAATTATGTATATTTTGAAAATTGTATTATTTTTTAATTAATTATTAATAAAAATAATAAAATTATACACTTTTAAATTAATAAAAACGTGAATAGACATGCATGCAGTGAATGTGTATTTGGTTTATGTTAATAAAGAAATTTAACAATTTAATTAAACCTTAATTTTACCAAAAAGCATTCAAAAGTGAAGATGTTTAGAAATTATGTTTTATCTTTCTATAACATCAGTGGTAACTCACTAATGAAAAGGAAAAAATGGCAGAATAATAATTCACCAAAAAATATTTTAATCATTTAATATTTTAGAGATAAAAATATTTTTCCTCGTTAGTTGTTAACAGATTAATATGCAATGTACCTCTACTTTTTATTTTTATTTATAATTATATTATTTTTTATTTGAATATCAAAATACTACTAGAAGCTTATTTATAATATTTTAAACTTAAAAAAAATTTTAAATGAAAAAATGACCAAAATAAAATTTATATGGGAGGTTCCTTATTACAATTTTGTTCACAAATAATTTATAATATAACTCTCATGTCATAGAAAAATATCATTTCTAAATTGGAAATTTTATTCTTTTCAATAACATTTGTTTTCTAAAGTTTAAGAAGTACACTAACCCAGTAACCCTTACATGGATCAATATTTTCAAAGAGCCACAAGACTAATATTAAGTATTGATATATTCTAGATTTTACAAAAACTAAATTTGAATTTATTAATTAATAATTATATATAGTAGAAATTGAAGAATTATTTTTGAAATGAAATAATTGAAGAATTATTTTTGAAAAAAATATAGTAAATAAAAAAAATAAACATACAGTTAAGAAGATAATTATTTTAAAGCACGTTTTTTTATCTCACACAAAAGATTATATTATTTTTTTTCCACAATGTTAGTAATAGGGGCATAATGCACCACTTACGATAAATTGTGATTTTTCTTCAGAAACTTTTTAAGTTAAAAGAAAAAAAAAAGGAAAGTGTGGAGTGCAAATAATAAGAGATGAAATGCTTAACATTAATGGGTTGGGTCCAGCCAGTTTTGGGCCGAAAAGAAGTCCAACAGAAACCCTAACTCATACGACTATATAAACCTTCCATATCTTCATTCTCCCCTTCCCAGAACAAACCCTGCATTGGAAACCCTAGTTCCCCGCAGCAATGCAGATATTCGTGAAAACCCTCACGGGGAAGACTATCACCCTTGAGGTGGAGTCTTCAGACACCATCGACAATGTCAAGGCCAAGATCCAGGACAAGGAGGGAATCCCACCGGATCAGCAGCGTCTCATCTTCGCCGGAAAGCAGCACGAGGACGGTCGCACCCTCGCCGACTACAACATCCAGAAGGAGTCCACCCTCCACCTTGTCCTCCGTCTCCGCGGTGGTGCCAAGAAGCGCAAGAAGAAGACCTACACCAAGCCTAAGAAGATCAAGCACAAGCATAAGAAGGTGAAGCTCGCCATCTTGCAGTTTTACAAGGTTGACGACTCCGGTAAGGTGCAGAGGCTCCGCAAGGAGTGCCCCAACGCTGAGTGCGGCGCTGGAACGTTCATGGCCAACCACTTCGATCGCCACTATTGTGGCAAGTGCGGTCTCACTTATGTCTACCAGAAGGCTGGTGCCTAATTTGTAACGGATTTGCTTTTTTATCATTATTTTTAGTTTTTAAAGTTTTGGTTCATGTTTTGTTCGTTTAGCGTTGCGACTGTTTTGGTTTAATTCTAATGAATACTCTATCGTTTTTGAATTATATATTATTCGCATTCCTATATTGTTAATTTGGTGAAGTAGTTTATGATTGAATTGGTATGATAGTTTATTGTTCTTTGATATAGAGACTGTGATGTTGAAAATGGAAGTTGTAGGTTTTTGGATCGTGGAAGAATCTGAGTATGTCATTAAGGTTTCTGATTAATTGATCTTCAGTTCATCATGTGATGGTTGTGAGTTGCGGTATATGCTGATTCTTACAGTTGGTTTCTTTCTTTCTGATGTTGATATTAAATTGATATTGCACAGATGTGGTTTTGTGGGTTTTGCAGATTGTTTGAATATAGTTTAAGCTTTCTGCCAAATTTTACTGATTTATGGTGATATATTCAATTTAAAATTGATGCAGGATTGGAACTGGTTTATTAGACAACCAGATTATTTGCTGTCTTTGTTTTCTTTTAATGTAGTTATGATGTTACTTAATTGATGTTATGTTTGTCACTCAGTGATATTGTTCCACTGGGGATGTTTTTTGTGTTGTTCCCATTCTGGTTTTTATTGATTGACTGGAAGGATGTTTAGAATGGTGCAGTCTTGTAAAGTTTTTAGAACGTTGTTTGATATTTTTTATTCGCTTGATTTTCGAAGTTTCTATAAAATGGAAGTGTAAAAGATTGTAGTGTATATTTTGTCGGACCTACTTAAAACATTTGAATTCTGGTTATGATTAACTAATTTGGTTTGAACATGATAATTTTGCTTTGTTATTTGTAGATTAAATTTTGTTTGAAGCTCTTGATTGATTATGGGTTTGGTATTATTTGTTTTATATTCTTGTTAGGGTGAAATTGATTGATTTTTGTAATTGTTGGGTCTATTTTGGATTGAAACAAAATTCATGAATTTACTGATAGCATTCTTGAACTTATGATATGTATGCGGTGTTCAACAAAATGAAGCACGATGTTAACATAATGTTCGAAGAATCTTATTTAAAGATGGGCCATATTTAGCTTTTGTTTGATATGAAGTTTAAATGGTAATTCAGTTTAGGGTTTTGATTGTATGTCGCCATTATTGTGTTATGTCAAGTTTTAATTATTGAATTATTTTATTAACATTATTTTTGTTATTATGATTTTAATATACTATTTTATTATAAGAAGTAAGTTTTAATTTATTGTACGTGTCTAAAAAATTTGTAATTTGGATCTAGGAGAAAAAATTTGTGTCACGCCGTCAATATTATTGTTGATATTCTTGTCACTACAAATTGAAGAAGGTTGTTTAAATGTATTACAGGTAGGTCTATAAGAGTCTTGTGTTACTTTTTTTGGTTACGAAAACAATTTGTTGTGTTTGGTGTTTGAGGTCCTGTATTATTTATCTTTGATTTGTCTTTTTTTTTTGTTTTAAAATACTTTCACCTTAAAAAATTGATTTGCGTTTGGTGTTTGTAGTCCTGTGACAATTGATTTAGATTAAGCATCAATTTAGGAAAATAATAGAATGAACATTAATGTTTCCCTTGACGGTTAATGTTTTTATTAGGCTTGGCAATTCCTATGTAAACCTCGTACTAGAGGTGTTTCTTCGTGCACCCTTACATTTTGCTTCTTGCACCCCATCTGAAATGTGAATTGGCAAAATTAGTCCAAGGAAGTTTTAAGAACTTAAGTACATCGTCTTCTTCTTTGTTATTTTCGTTATTCTTCTCTGCCATTATCCTTATAACTTTTCAGATTAAGCAGTTAGTATTTCTGATGATTTTAGTGTGCTTTCAAGGGACATGTATGTATATGCTTATGCTTTCCATTGTTTTTGTGATGATTAGTGGGTGGTTTTGAAAATGGAAATGATACTTTTGATAATCCTTAAAGTTGTTTACAACTGAAAAGAAAAAGAAAGGGGTATGGTTCGTTTTGAAATAGGAGATTTTCAGAAACGATTGTCCGTGACTCTTTCTTGGAAAGGCTGTCCTACCTCTTTAGAATGTTCTTTATGAAAAACATTTTATTAATTATGGATTTACTATTTTGGAAGTAAAAAATTAATTCTGGATTCGGAATGATTTTGTCTTCTGAATTTTCTATTTTATAAGCACTCTATTTTAGATGGAGGCAAAAACACTATCTAAAAAGTTATGATTTATAATAATAAAATAAAATTAATCTAAAAAGTTATGATAATTCAAATCTAATATGCATAGTATTTTTATTCACTTTTATAAATATAAATAGAGGTAAATGTGGTGAAAGATACATTTCCTTATAACATTTATTTTTTCAATTTTTATTATTAACTTGAATGTCGGATAAACTTTTATATGAATTTCACCCATTTCAATTAAGATAACATAAGTAAGAACTCAAGATTTCAATACTAATAAATTAAAAAAGAAGATACCTTTCTATTTTAGACAATTACACTTTTATGCCTCTTATAAGTTTATTATAAGCTATTATTTGACTCTTATAAGTTTATTATAAGCTATTATTTGAGTTTAAATTTGAACCAAAATGTCAAGTCACAATCCAAGTTCAAACGAATATAAATTTTTAAATTTTTTTTATTAAACTTGAACCAATTAGTTAAGTTACCGTCTGAATTTAAAATAATATCGAAAAACTTTATCAAACTTAAATCAAACGGTTAAGTCTCAATCTGAGTTCAAATGAACATAATTTTTTTTTATCAAATTTGAACCAAACGGTCAAATCACAATTTGAGTTTAAACGAACATCGAGAAATTTTATCAAACTTGAACCAAACGGTTAAGTTATTGTTCGAGTTCAAACAATTATCAGAAATGATTAACGAAACAAGGGTTCAAACAATTATCAGAAATAATTAACGGACATTACTTGAAATTGAAAACAAAGGAAGACTTATCTAAATCCAAGTTGAGCTAGTTCATCTTTTAAATTGATCTTCTTGGATTTCGAACCGGAGGACTTACATATCCGAATTATAACCGGATATACTCAGACTAGTAATTGCTTGTTTAATATTATATTTAAGACACATGAATTAGATCATAACTCGGTTATAGGTTATTAATAGTTATATATTATTATTATAAAATCCATTTATATCTCTTGATAATATTTTTTTTAATGATTTGAGTCCAACCAGACTTATAAATAAGTGATGACTCTCTCAATAAGGGGACACACTAAAATCCTTATACTCTTACTCACAGATGTTATAAATCTTTACTAACTTAAGCATGAGAGAGTCTTTTGCAGGTAGACATTCCTTTTTTGCTTGTGATCGGTCAACACTACAAAGTTTGGTCTACATATAAGTCATTTTTTCTCCATTTTAAAATTCTCTTAATCCTTTTTTTAGTAAGAACAAAAAGTATAAAAAAAATAATAAAATAAAAATAATGATAATTAATTCACTCAAATTTTAGTTATTCTATTAGTTTTTGTGATTTGTATGCATAATTTTTAATCACAATTTGGGCTTGAATGTAACATCAAATTAATTGAAGCAATGTATTTTGAAAATGAAAGTCAAATGAATTAAAGTTGAATGAGACTATATGCTGACTGTCTTGTAGGTTTTTTTTTTTTTTTTTTTGAAAGTGAAGATATTAAAAGTGTTTTTTTTCGAAGTGAGTAACTAAAAAAAATTTAGAAAACTTCAAAAAAATTATTTTTGAGGTACAATAATTATGGTTGATGAATCACATATCTTCATGTGATTTTTTTTAATGAATAAATTTTTTTGTTTCTTCTTTTATTTTAAGATTTTTTATGTGATGGCACGTAGTGAAGAAGAAAACCACTATGATGACGAGAAGAAATCAGAATTAAGTTAAGGCAAAAACAGAAAATCAATGACGCGATTAAGATATGTTTTTGAATTAGATTGTACAAAGATTAAACTGAGTTAGATTTTAACATGTTTATAAAGATTGAAAACATATTTCACCTTGATATCAATGTAATGTTATATAATTTCTTTCACATATTTATATATATTTTCTATAAATTTATATATAAAATAAAACATATGAATAAATAATATATATATATATATATATATATATAATATTTTTTATTTAATTAATAGAATGAACAATTAATTTAAAATCAAATTGATATCTATTTTCTATTTGTTATTGTAGTATTTTTAGTTTCAATTAACTAACTTATATATTTTATCAATATTATTTTAAAATGGATAAATAAGATTTAAAAAATTAGAAAGTAAAATTTAAGTTTAATTTATGAAACAAAATATACGACTTACACCACACAAATATCAAAATTATTTTTATAAAATAAAATAAAATTTACTTTACCATAAATATTTCACTGATTTTTTTTGTGGAAAATTTAAATAATTTTTATGTGATTAACATATTTTACTTACTTATATAAAGTATTTAAATCATCAACTTTAAATTTTTAAATTTAGTGTCTGAATATAGTTTTAGATAAATAATTATATATTTCTTACTATTTATTACAAATTATTTAAGATTTTAATTTTTATGGATAAATTTTAGACAACATCATAATTAATATATTTATATAATAAAAATTAAATTATATAATAAATATATTACAGTTTTGTTACAAAAATGGTAAAATTTTCTCTAAAATTTTGTTTCGGTATACACAAGTATTATCTTTCAAAATAATTATATTGACGGTATCTAAGTGAATTTTGTCATGATTTATGAGTTTGAAAATTTGTTATATTACAAGATTGAATAATACATAAGATAATTATGATATTTTTTTTTTTTACTTTTTTATAAATTTTATTTCATACATTAAAGCAACTATATTTTATAATTATATTTAGTAAAAATAATTTTTATTAATAGGAGTGATATTTTATTTCTTTTAACGAGTTATGAAACTCATCTTAATACAAAATATTAAGACTAGATCTAATTTAACTCAACAAAGGTTAAGATAAAGTCACATATTAAAATTAGTACTACGTCTGCATACTCTACATAAAAGAACATAAAACTCATTATTAATGAAATAAAAGATTGTTGCAATCTCGTGGTGAACATTCTAATAATGACTACACTTATTACTTTTAAAATTTATTTATTTAAAAATTTAAATTATTTATATTTTAAAAATTATTGAATTATTTACACAAAATATTTATTTATTTAATTAATATGTTCGAAAATTTACACATTACATTATATCAAATTACTCTAAAAAAATATAATTGAAATTAATATACAAAATTTTATAG
>Ga0123342_1009160_pt1 | contig 12020 bp, 6 predicted proteins | sample Turbeawhitnodule_FD_89960 | JGI IMG/M metagenome (GOLD analysis project Ga0123342, IMG submission 89960) | Root nodule microbial communities of legume samples collected from Mexico - Turtle bean Mexico white nodule | ecosystem: Host-associated > Plants > Roots > Nodule | place: Mexico: Nepantla... | reverse complement strand
GATTTTAAAAATATATATAAAATATATATATATATATATATATATATATTTTTTTATTTTTATAAATGATAAAAATAAAAATTGCATATATTTATCGAAATATATATATATATATATATATATATATAAATATATATATATATATATATATATATATATACTCATAAAAAGAATCATCTGAACGATTATCCTATCAAAACAAATAGATACAATAATTGTTTAAAACTTTATATAGGTTCTTAATATACCTTTAAATGCTAAAATTGGAACACATTTCCTTAAAATCATTAATCTAACATAGCAATTTGAGAAATTCATATAAATTCAAAATTTTGTTTGTTGTCAAATAAAATGAATTGAGTTGTATGAGATAATAAAAGATTCATGTGAGGACATCTAATTTTTAACTAAATAAGAATTAAATCTTGGTAACATGAACTAGAGACTATTGTTTTATAGAGATCAACAACATAACATTGCAATGCCTTCATCACAAGTCACGATAGAGGGTTATAGTAAATAGGATAATAATTAGAGTGAATTTGGAAGATAGAGACATAAATGTATTAAATAATAGACGTGTTATGTGTGGGGAGGAAGAGGAATCCACGAGTCATTTGTTCTTTGAGTGTAAAATAGCTTGAAATGTCTCGAAAATGTGCTATAAGTGGTTAGAAATTACAAGTTAGATCATCATGATACAAAAACCCATTTTTCACATTTTAGGATGATGGGTGCAAATGAAAGGGAGAATTTGGTGTGGGTTGGATAGCAGTTATAGGTGAAATTTAGAAGTATAGAAACAACAACATATTTAAGAATAGAGAATAGATCATTGAATTGCTCACAATGGTACCGTTACGGGTGTAGTCATAGGTTACATCTAAGGTAGAAGTTGCAAGTTTTTCTTATTCAGATTGATGTTTGGATCCTTTGGTGTGTATGAAATCAATAAGAAAAGTGAGGTAAGTATGAGGAAAGGAAACTAAGGAAACTAAATTATTATTTAATCGTATGTGTTGAATAAAATCAATGGTTGTTGGGAAATGAATGTTGTGTTTTGCATGTTTGGACAAGAGGAAGACATGGTATGTGACTACTAGAAGATGACTAAAGAGAGTGACGTTGGAGGACCTATAGGTATGAAGGCAGCAGGTGGGGCCTTGAAAATGGTGGAAAAGCAAAACAAAGTTTGAGAACTTAAATGCAAAAGAGCGTCCTCCAAAGTTTTGGTTGAGGACTTTATATGTATTTTGTTGTTTGTGTACTATTTTTTTTGCTTTGTGTTTTTAAAAGACTTTATTATTGATTGTATGAAAGGTAGAGTATTGTTAAAATAGGTGCAGTATGCAGGAATTTTGCAACAAAAGTTTGTGTAAAGGGTAGGTAGGAACTGCAGTAATAACTTATTTATGTGATATTACTTGATGTTATATATAAGAATTAGAACACTCTTAAAATATTTTTCTATTTATTTATTTATTTATTTTTGTTGATAAAAAAAACGTAAATAAATGCATCTTTCATTCTTAAAGTTGAAAGATTAAAAAAAAATACCCCTTTATTATTAATGTAGTTAGTACAAATTATCCCTGGCATTTAAAAAATAATTTAATGGATAAATCTTTATTACCTGATAAGGCAAAAAATAAATTACAATAGTAAAATACATTATTTGAACCTTGTAATTCAAAAATATATATTTAATCAAGACATAATTATTAAGAAAGGTAATTTATTTTAAAATGTCCATTATCTTAATTTAATAAATTTGGGTATTAATTAGAAATTAAAAATATAAATTTCTTTTAGTTGATTATAAATTGCTTGGAGAAAATTATATATATGGAATAATACCCTATATGATTCAAACTTTGATATTTATACAGAAAATTGGGATATATCTTTAGCTTTATATCTAATGATTGTATGTAATATCACAAGAATATATTACATAGCACAAATAGGATCAGATTTATTTTTGAAAGAAAAGTTTTGAATTTTTTTTAAGAGATTTAGAGTAAAACATTCATTACAAAAAAAAATCAGAATTATCTATGAATTTTTACCCAGAGATCTGAGTCTGTAGGTAAATGCATTACGTACGAACAACATTACCTATAGACATTACTCACAGATTCTGAATCTGTAGGTAAATTCAACATTACCTACCAACTATTACCCACAAATCTTATTACCTACCAACTTTTACCTACGAATCTCTATTACTTACCAACTATTACTCACGAATCTCTATTACCTACGAACTATCACCCACTGATTTTTATTACCTACCAACTATTATCATAATAATTATATACATAATATTAAAAATATTACTATAATATGAAGAATTATAAAATCATAATTCATATTCATAAATAATAATAATCATAACTAATTTATACATATTATTAATATTATAAAATTAATAATATTAATATAATAATTTAAATAATATAATCAGTATTATATTAATAATATGAATAATAATAATAATATTAATGATATTAGTAATATAACAAAATTAATAATATCAATAATAATAACATTAATAATATAAATACTATTAATAAATATATATATAAAATTAAAATTATTTATAATATTAATAAATATTTAATAATATTAATAAATATTTAATAATATTTAATAATATTAATAAATATTTAATAATATTACTAATAGTTAGTAATATTAATAATATTACTAATAGTTAGTAATATTAATAATATTAATAATATTAATAATATTGAATAATATTAATAGTATTTAATAATATTAATAATATTTAATAATATTTAATAATATTTAATAATATTAATAGTATTTAATAATATTAATAATATTAAAAATAGTGATGATATTAAATATATGAAGAATGTTATTAATTTTTATTTTATTAATTATATTAATTTTGATAATTATATTCATAAGTATAATAATAATCATATGACAACAAAACTTGATTGGTGTAATGGTTAAAGCTTCTTTGGTAAAAAATAATATTTATAAATAATAATTGAAAATAAAAAAAAGATTCAAATAATAATTAAAATTTTAAAAATAAAGTATATTAACATTACATACGGACTTGGAGTCATTGGGTATTACCTACGGAATGCAGTTGGTGGGTAACTGCTTTTTTCGTTACTCACGGACACAGTATCCGTAGGTAAATTACCGACGTCCACATTACATATGGATTTTTTTTTCGTGGGTAATCCATAGATAGTGTTGATTTACCTACGGATTTTGGCTGTTACCTACGTATTCGTCCATAGATAAATTGGATTTTTCTTGTAGTGATTATTCTAGACAATATTGGTGATCTAAATAGGTATATTGGTCGTGAGATGCAATTTAAAAGAGCTTGTGGAAGTTTTGCTTTTATAAAACCTAAATGATTTTCATATTTTGAACATGTGAATTTATAATTAGAAATGAGGTTCTAATCTCTAATAAAAGTTGAAGTTCGGTACTATATACAAATTGATTTTTTTTAATAAAAAAAAGCTATAAAAGAACATGTAAAAGTTGTAAGATAGTTTTGAAAGAGAATCTTATTAAGTAACATAGAAGTTTGATCCTTCATGTTCATTTTAAGAATCATAAATAGAGAAGCAAACAAATTATAAATTCAAGAAACAAGTGGTGGTAGCTGAAGGGATGCCTAAATTTGACTTCTAAAAAGAAGTCATTGGAAAAAGATAATATTGGAATTACAACATATCTTTTTTATTTGGGATTAAAAATCTAAGAAACTTAAGGAAGGTTATCAAAGAAAGATGAGAATTTATTGTGATGAACTTTGAGATATTACATAATGTCAAATAGTGAAAAGATGAACACTTTGATTATTATATTAAAACTAAGTTAAAATTAGGTTCAATTACCTATCTAGCATCATTTACACTTTTATTTTTCTATCTAGCATCTTTTTGTTTTTATTTTCCTATCTAACACCTTTTTATTTTTTTATTTCCATATCTAGCACCATTTCAAAAATAAATATATAAAATATTAAATTATTATTTTTTTAATAATTTTAATTTTGAATGCATTAAAAAATAATTTTTTTAATGTTTAAAATAGTTAGAAATATAATTAATGAATAAAGAAATGAGTTTTTACAAAATAAAAAATAATAATAAATTTAAAATGTTTAGTTTAAAATTATTTTTTTTAAGAATGAAGAAAATAAAAAAAAATTAAACTCTACAATAACATAAAAGTTGAATCTACAAACATAAATTAGTATTCATTTTTATTATTATTGATGATGTAATCATGTTAATTTCAAGTAAAAAATATATGACATAATTATAAAAAATACAAAGTCAATTAGTATTAATTAATAGTGACACACAAATAATATTGAAGTGTCTACCTTAAATGCAAAATCCTAACAAAAAAAATAATGCAATTGCTACAATTAATGATTAAAAATGAGAAGAAAAAAAATGAAAAAATAAATAAATATAGAAAATAAGAACAACAACATTTGATGGAACTCAGAAATGAAGAGTATTGACCTGCATACACTGGTCAAATATTATGTCTAAGTCTCGACATGAAAAGAATCTCAAAGGGGAGGCCTAAGTCAAGTCCAATAAGGATTGATATGGACATAAGAGAACAACACGATCGAACAAAAAAATGTTCATATTTTCAAACACTAGGACACAAAAAAAACACATGTTCCAACATTACTGGATTGTGGACTTTTCGTCATTAATTATGTTTCATTTCGCACAAACTATTTAAAGTAACATTGAAGAAAATATTAAATGAATGATCATCTTTCATTTATTTTCCTTTTCATAATCAACATATAATTATTTAATATCGTTTTATATCTCTTATCTTTATTTTGTTTGGATTTTTTTTTATATCTTTTATCTTTTTCTTATTTTGTTTTGTCTTTATTTTATATCTTTTATGTTTTTAGTTATTATTTTTTTTCTGCCATTCTTTATTTATCATCAATAATAATAAAAATAAATACTAATTTATGTTTATAGATTCAAATTTTATGTTGTTGTAGGGTTTAATTTTTTATTTTCTTCATTTAAAAAAAATTAAACTAAACATTTTAAAATTTATTACTTTTTTATTTTTATTTTTTAAAAAATCATTTCTTTATTCATTAATTATATTTATAATTATTTTAAACATTACAAATATTTTTTTTTAATAGATTCAAAATTAAAATTATCAAAAAATAAAATAATTGATTATTTTTATTTATTTTTTAAATGGTGCTAGATAGGAAAATAAAAAATAAAAGGGTGCTAGATAGGGAAATAAAAACAAAAGGGTGTTAGATAAGAAAATAAAAGTGTAATGGTGCTAGATAGTGAATTGAGCCTTAGAGTTATCTAAACTTAATAGGATTAATAGGAATTACAATAAAATATTAGGATTGTGCAGACTCAATATATAATTCATATTCTTATTTTATTTTTTATTATATTTTAAAATTTTAACATTTTAAATTTTAAAACTATAATTCTTTTACACATGTAACAATAAACGTATTACAATATATAATGGAAAATTTTCATGTGCATCATTCTTCTTTCTATTTTGTCTTTGATTATATATTAAAAATTTAATTTTGAATTTTAAAACTAACATTTTTGTTGCTTTTCTTCCATATAAATTTAAATAGTTTATTTAATATTATTTTCATTCAATTTATAGATTACACATCAAATATAAAAAATAATATATATATTATTACGAAGTCAACTTTAAGTCTAACTCAATCCCATAAAACCGGTTCATAGGGTTGAGGTTTGCACCCACTTATATACAATGAAAGACTCTAATATCTATATATTATGGGTGGTCCGATAGCGGGTGGCACGATAGACCCAACAAATACTCGCTAGGATAGGCTCGAAATGGCTCTGATACCATATTACGAAGTGAACTTTAAGCCTAACTCAACCCCATAAAACCGATCATAGGATTGAGGTTTGCACCCACTTATATATAATGAAAGACTCTAATATCAAGTCGATGTGAGATTTCCAAAATATATATATATATATATATATGTATTATTTAAATAAATAGATAAAATTAAAATTAATATAAGTATAAATATTAAATTTTAGCTCATTAAAATAAGATAATATAATAAAAATGCAACCACGTGAAATAACGTTTGCGTTTTCGCTATTATTTATAACAAAAGTAATTTATTTTTTTTGACATGTTAAAAATATTCTGAAAAAAAGAGATTTTACATACAAATTTTTATTGAATTGAAGAAAAAAATTGAGTTTTAGGAAGGAATTTTTTGTGTTAGACTTTTAGAAAAGAAAGTTATGGTTATGATTTTACGAGTTATGTAAGACATATATATATATATATATATATATATATATATATATATGACGAGGCAACTACACTAGTGTAAGATTAAATAAATGGTTTAGTTTTGATAAAATACTTGAGGGGAAATGTTAACTCTAAACTTGAACTTTGGAGATTCACTTTGAAAATAGTATATATTGCAATTTTAAGAATAGATATAAAAGAAAAATAACTTGAGGTAAATTTGGAAAATAAATGTCACACCACAAGTTCGAAATGCCACACACAAAAGGTAGAAGAATAGGATCGAGGTTGTTCTTTATAATAATAAATGTTGAACATTAAATGAACAATAACATCTAGAAAATTTGATTTTTAACCTAACCAAATAGTGGGATAAAACTTTTGTTGTTGTTACTAAATGTTTGGTCATAAAAAAAATATTGATTTCATTTGTTTTAAAAACTGAAAACATTAGAAGAAAAAAAATACATATGTAATTATTAAATAGGAAAATATGTATAGAAGTTATTATTAAAAATAAACCTTGAGTTTCTCATGTAGAGATATTTTATATTATATTTTCTAGAGAATTAGAATTAAATTTCTCAATCCACTGTCACTTCAGAAACAATACAAATAATAACTAATATTACTTTTTTGCTTAAATTTGAACTTCAACTGTTTTAAATTAATTATGAGTATTTACTTTAAAGTTTAAACCTTTTTATTATAAACAGTTTCAGTTTTTACTTCAATTAATAGTTGTACTTCCAGTGTTCATAATTCTAAATATTTTGAAATTTCAGTTTCAGCTTCCTCTTAAAATAATTGTTCATATTTATCTTATATAAGTTTGGCAGGACAGAATATAATGTGGTATCACTGCACATTCTGCAAACATAGTTAAAAGGAAAATATAAATAATTAAAAATATAGAGGCGAAATTAATCCTAACTTTGTTAAGGCAAAAGGACAAATATAATAGCAGTCAGTAGGTATGCTGGAAGCAGTAGAAGATAATAATACCAAAACAAGGTTTAAAAAATGTGCAGTGATGTTGTCTAGGTCGTACTCTTGAAGGTGAAAGTCAAAGTGGTTGCAAGGACAAACATGAGAAACCAAGAACATGATAAATTAGTAGTGGAACTTGAATTTCCATGAGATGAACCACCGACACTTCTACTACCTCCAGTCGTTGATGAAACAGTGTTAGATCCAATCCCTGTGTCAGAAAACATACTTTGTCAAATTCACTGTGACAGCTAGTCATAAAGGAAGAAAAAATAAACTGAGAAACATACATAAACATAAGTGTATGCAATAAGTTTGACATAAATTCCTAGGCCACTCAAGCAAAACTATTAACAATTTTTTTCTCACACTCTCTTTTGTGACTTATTCTTTGCTCCGGTGTAAAGTTCACGTCAAAATTTTACCTAACTATTGTACTAAACGAGAAATCAAACTCAATAAACAAAAGATGAGTCTCTCCTAGTATTGTAGTGAGAAGAATATGTTTCTGTCATATGCACAAGGCATATATTGCCCTTTATTGTTTTACTCATCAGAAATTATAAGACAGTTTAAGATTGATTATTATGTGTCCACTGATAACCAGACTAGTTTAATAATTTCTCACCCCAAATTGTTGAGCATGTGTGATTGTCACATCTACCACTATTTTTCACTTAAAACTGAATTTTGAATGCGACACGCCTCAATACAGGATCAAAATAAGATAAATGATTTTTCATAAAGTAAGATTTGAAGCAAAACTAGTTAATACTTCATATCAATAATATAATTAAAGAAAATAATATGAAGTTCAGTGTCTGGAACCTGAAGGGGAGTTGGGAAAGTTTGAAACCGAAAGAGCTGGTGAGGAAGAATCTGAGCCTGAAATCATGACATAACAAGGTAAGGTTTTCACATATCTAAGTTAAATATTGAAAAGATGTGATGAAGTGATACCAGTGCAGGTGCTAAGGGGAGGTGTCTGAATGTTGCAAGAAGTGGGGAGAGCCAAAGCCCGGGTCTGATTGATATTGAAACTTGCAGCAATAGATGAAGCACCACCGTTAACAACCTCACAAAGGCACAATGGCTGTGAACTCACTACATAGGCAAGTTGAGAGCAGCAAGAAGAGGAAGGGGTAGAAGCATTTCCTGTTACATAGTCAAGGCAGGGAGCAAGACTTATGAACACATTGGTGCAACTTGATTGAGATTGACCCAATGTGGCACCAGAAAGAGCCACCACAAGGGACAGCCTCAGCAGCATCTCAATCCTTCTGGGTGCCATTGGATGATGATAATGATGATGATGATGGGAATAGTTAAGTGGTGAATGGGTTTGTTTTGGATTTTGTGAGGGGAAAAAGTAGGAAGAGAATGAGTTATTGTGAGAAAAAGAAGGAGTTAAAGAGTGGAAGGTGGATAGCTTGTGCAGCAGGGAAACAACTTTTTTTTTTACCTTGCATAGGCAGCAGCAGATTCTTTCTTTGTTAATTATCTGATAGGAACTTTACCATTTTGATTTAATAAAGTTTCCCTATGTGTCGTTCTATGTTTCTTATCTTTCCTTTGTTGCTTTGTTGATATGTTCCTATGGGGCAATGCATAACCTTTTCATGATGGGTTTACTTTTGAGAATGATTTGTAATGGAATTAGTGTGTCTATATGCTTTTGCTGCAATAATTATGAAGAATAATGGAGTGGGGTACTTAAAAGAGACCTAAAATGTTAAGGCATTGAATAATAATAAAAATAATTGCTTAGAAGAGAAGGCATGTTTCTGGGCATGACCGATGAAACAAGGGATAAGACAACTTTTTCATTTTTCTATATCCTATCAAAGTAAAGATGGTCACGCCAAGAATGATATTTCTAAACCAGGTATTTTTTTTAATTTATTAAAATAGATCATTTTTAAAAAAAATATATACGTTTAAAGAAAAATAAGATTTTTTTTAATAAAAGTTGTGATTTAAAAATATGATTTTTAAAGTTGTATTTGCGAGACATGTCTTCTTCATGGTTTTTTTCTAAAGTAGTGTAATTTTTTTTTCAAAATGGGCATTTTTTTAAAATAAGTTAATTTACTGGTTATATTTATATTTATATATATATATATAGTTAAAGAAAAATAGTTTTTTATAAAATATTTTTTTAACTGAATAAATTTTTATAATTTTTTTATTATATATAATTAAAGAATGACTGAATTTTTAGAAAATATTTTTTTATACATATTTTGAAGGATTAGAAAGTTGATTCATTTCAAAATTAATATTATTGGTCTATTTATATAAAATCAAATTTTATCAAAGAATTAATATATATGCCAAATAAGACAGACCGACCAACAAGTATTCATATAGATAATGAAATAGATGAAGCACTTTTAAATAAATCAAACAAATACTCTTATTTTAGGAATAAATGTTACAATAGAGCAAATTATCATATAAAATAGTAGAATGTAGATTCATATACTATTTTTCTGCTTTCTATGACAATTAAAGTTTTCAATTAACGTTCTCCATTTTAACTTTTTTGTTAAAGTATCTGGTATTTGCTTTTAGCACTTCGACTTTAGAGTTTTACCAATTTAATTTTTTTATTATGGATTAAATTTAATAATTAACTTATATTATTTTATATTAGTAAAATATTACATCATTAATTTTTTATTAAGATTTCAAAATAATTTTAATGTATTTAATTTTTTAATTATATATAAAAAATCAACCATTCTTTAATTATATATAATAAAAAAAGATTTTATAAAAACTTATTCAGTTAAAAAAATATTTTATAAAAAACTAATTTTCTTTAATTATATATAAAAAGTTATAGATAGTAAATTTAAATTATCTAATTTCTTATTATTTTTAATTTTAAATATTAAAAAACGTATAATAAAATTATTATATATTAAAATTATAAACATATATTTTATACACAATTTTAACAGAAATCGTATATGAAATATACGGATTTTAGGCTTCGAATTTTTTATTGTTTTAAATTTATTTATATATATATATATATATATATATATTAGAAATCGTATATCATATATACCATTTTTTTTAAAATCCCGGGCGACTTCAATATTAAATAAACGTATGTAACGTTGAAGATTTATCCATTTCCCAAAAATAATTTTTTTTGTCTATATTTGTAGGATTTTGGAAAAAAATTACACTATTTTTTTTTTTAAAAAAAAACCTTGTTCATTTTAAAGTCATGTTTCAATTTTTTTATTTTTATAACTTTTTAAAAATTTGTTTATATCAGTACATTTCATTAAAAATATACTAATTTTGTTAAACAAGACAAATTACATTCACTCGTTCTTTCACTTCACATTAAAATAGGAGAAAATAAAGAAATGCAAGTGGAATATAATTGATTTTTAATCTTTCTAGAGAGAAAGGTAAGAAAGTGTAATTACATAAAATAAAATGACCAATTTATTCATTATATTTATTGTTTTAGCAGACAATATAAAAAATTATTATTTTTTAATAAATCGTGTCATAAAAATCCTATTTATGAGTAGAAGAAATATTTGTGATTAGATAAATTTAATATAATTTTATAGATGACAAAACTATATGGATTAACGAGCCAATGGAATAAGGAATCACATGTGAATGATTTTATATTAAGGTTAAATGTGTGTGATTTATGTCAATTGACTGATACTAGAAAAGTAAAGATATGTTTCTTAATTTAGTATAAATATTGATTTTAGAATATAAGTACTGAATTATTTAAGCACAATCAAATGTTCTATGATAAATTAATTACATAGACGAAGCAAGGTATAGTTAAAACTTTTTAGATATTTTTGGAATTTTTGGAAGCTAGCTTGAGGGGATTTTGATTGCACTTGGGAGATGTCACCTGATAGTTAACTACCAATATTAGTAAAATAAGTGTTATTCTCCAATGTTAGTATTCAATATAGCTTTTTTAGGAAGTTTTCCAATTAAATATAAATATTATTAAATTAGTGAAATAAATGTTGTTGTTTAAATACTTTGAATTAAGAAGAAAAAATGGGTCATATCAAATTTGTATTTCAATCCATCACTTAGACATGTTTTTTCAATTAAAAATTAAAATAAAAAATAACTTAAAAGAATAATTTTTTTTATTATATTATTTGAACAATGACTTATTATAACTTAAATAAATTTTATAGATTAAGTTTTAATTATTAATTATAATAAAATAATTTAATATGTAAATATAATAATTTTTAATTTATTTAATTAGAGACATTAATTAAACAATTAAAATATTTATATAGTTAAGTATATTTTATATATAAATCAATTAAAAAATAAAACTTAGAGAACAAGATTTTTATTTTAGTGAATCAACCCCTCTCATCTTATTTTTTACGAGTTAACAATAGAACACATCAAACTAACTTATTTTATCAGAGTGTTGATATGTCTAACAACCTAGAAAAATAATTTTTTGCTGAAATAATTCAATTTTAAACTTGTATTGTGTTACATCAAAGTCATAAACTGATGTTATTTACTTGGCAGTTAAAGTAACATTTGGCAATTGTTAAAGTAATTTTTTTTTTTTTTTGTTAATTCTACCTTAAATATATATATATATATATATATATATATATATATTTTTTTTTTTTTTAAAAAATATT
>Ga0123342_1009159_pt1 | contig 12020 bp, 6 predicted proteins | sample Turbeawhitnodule_FD_89960 | JGI IMG/M metagenome (GOLD analysis project Ga0123342, IMG submission 89960) | Root nodule microbial communities of legume samples collected from Mexico - Turtle bean Mexico white nodule | ecosystem: Host-associated > Plants > Roots > Nodule | place: Mexico: Nepantla... | reverse complement strand
CCTAAACCGTCACCTTCCAAGTAGAGTTGGCCTCACCACTCTCAAATCCTACCTATCATGCACCTTCAAGGTCACCACCACTCCTAGGAGGACCTTGTTCCATCTCCAATTCATGAAGCTTCCGCAAATCACCTTCTAAACCGAAAAGAGGAGGACACAAATCCATCAATATCTAAAACTGTTTCTGTTCATTTTTCTTACTCTGAGTGGTGCATTGATCCTGTGACTTGTATGTTTTCAATTAAGTGAGTTTTTGTAAGGTTTACTCCTTTGGTTGGGTTGTTTGTTGTTCTAAGTTTGTGAGGGTTAAGTTGTTTAGAAGGGGTGTGGAGACTTATTGTGTTATGGTTTGTATAAGGGTTGAGTCACCCCTAAAGTGATTCATATTTATTTATTTTTTCTTGCTGATAAAAAAAAATCTTTGTTGATTCTTACTACCTCAAAGCAAAAGAAATATGTTAAATCACCTAAGTTTTTTTATTTTAAAAGTTCGATCAAGTAAAATGTTATATTATTAATTTCAAAAATTCGATAGACAATCTAGTATATACTGGATAGACTATTTAGTTTGTGTTTCATATTTCAATTATATACTGTGTATTTTAAAGTAGACTATCTAACATGAAGTTTGTTTATAGACGATTTATCCCTGATTTTTTTTTTTGTATTTTCTAGTTTGGTGGTTACAACTTACATGTTTTCTATGCATATATCCTATCATTGTTGTTCTTTGATAACATATTATGCAATAACATGTTTCGGCTTTGCTCTATTTTCTTCCTACTTCTTTTAGTGTTTTCTGTATTTTAATTTTTTTTTTCAATCAAGTTTAACATGGAGATTGTTTTTCAAATTATTTAATCTAAGTTAAAGTTTTTCATATATATATATATATTATTTAAATCTAAAAAAAAGAAAAAATGTATTAATGAAAATATTGAATCACATCATACTTAATTGACTAATTATCGATAATAATTATGTTTGTGCATGTTTATTCTATGTATTTTTTTAGATTTAGTGATGGATATAGAGAATTATAATTGGATTACTTACTTTCAACAAATGCTTGAGTGTTACTTGCGTGTACGACATGCTCAATCTGTTATTAATTAACGAAACGAACTTTCACATTAGTATTTCATATTATATGCACCTTTTGGTTGTGCATCACCAAAATTGTGTATTTGGATCTCACTATTCACATGTTACGAAATATATTCATTTAATTTCCCTATGCTGATAGGTCCAAGAAAAAAAGTTGAAGCTGTTTAGCATCAATATTCTAGACTCTCACTTTGCTGAATTCCCTGTACTTCCTGTGACATACCAGTTGCTCACTAATTAAATTTAATAACTGACAAGTAATAAAATGACGAGTAACTCTGTTTTGGGATACTTTTTTTGTTAGCAACATGATAATATAGGTATAAAGATTGAGACATTTTTAATTTATTTATATATATTTAAAAAAAATGGATGAATAATTAAAAAAAAATGTCATTTAGTACGAATTCCATAAAAAAAAATTGAACATACTATTCACCCTTGTATCCTCATCATAGAGTTTGTACCTACAAGCATGATTTAAAACCCTTTAAAATAATTATTTTTTTTTATCAAAAAAGTATTATTAATAATTGATAGCTAACAAGAGATTTAGTTTAAAACTTTTATTAATAATAAAAATTATTTTAGATGATAATAATTTTTTTAATTTTTAAAATAATATTTAATTTAAACAATATAATAATTAATTATTTTTGTCAATAAAATTAATTTTTATTTAATATTTTTCTTATATATAATATATAACAAAAACATGATCCGAAAAGTACCATATACAAAATTCAAGTTAGATTTGCAAGATATAACCTTAACTATATGCAGACAAGTTTAGATTTACTAATATTAGATAAGTAACTAGTGTAGTTTCCAACAAAAGTTTTCTATTCACATGAAAGTGGAAAGAAGATAGAAATTAAAAACGAAAAGAAAAGGAAGAGAAAAAAAAATTTGATGTATCATGGAAAAAAGAGAGTGAGAAAGAGATAAGAAGAAAAAGAGGTGAAAAAAGATGAAGAAAAAGTGAAGTGAATGAATATAATTTTTATTTTCAATTCAAACAATAGTAGTTTCCATGTTTGCACATATAATAATTATAATTTTTTATTTCAAAATTAGAAAAAAAGAATATAAAAGGACACTGATTTGTAATTTTCTTTCTTCTCATCTAATCTCAAAACTTGAATATTTCTTTTATTTAAAGTTGAACTTGGAGTGAGAATTTTCAAACGTCAAATTGTTGTCCTGAGGATTTGACAAGGTTTCCCTTGTTGTAACAGTATAAAGTCAAATTACTGTGTTGTGTCTAAAATATTTGAACAACATTGCAATGTGAACCCGGTTTTTCCATAAAACAATGTGCTGTGCAAATTACGCCTGGGAGCAAATTCTCTCTCACAAAACAACAAATATTAGGAACCATTTTTTATACAACAAATAACCAAAATATTTCTCTACATTTCTTCTATCTTTATTATTTTATCAATATCATATATTCATTATTAGAAATCTAAATACTATTTTATGATTTATTTTAAAATATATTTTTATGATATGTTTACTTATTTATTTATAATAAATAATAAATAATTAATATGTATATTTTTTATTATACTTATAATAAATAATTGTTTTTATAATATACTCAAATTTAATATTAAAAAAATTACAAAATCCTTTTTTTTTTTCAGTTTTTTTGGGTGTACAACGAGTTAGATATATTAACCTCCAAATTTTATGCAAACCAACTCACCTATATTCATTTTTAAAGGAATAGACGTGAAAGAAAACAAATCGGGTGGAATTTACTTTTTCTTTCCATTACCTTCGAAATAGTAAAATTTATTTATTATAAAACTCATCAAATTAGTAGATTTATTTTTTATAAGTAAAATCATTAACAGAAAAAAGTGCAGAACCTATGAAGCAAGTAAGCTTCGCTGACACAGTAGAAGATTCATATACCAGTTTAAAAAAAGCAACTATTTCCTCCCCTTTTAATACAAATCATGACCATGAATGACTTTTTAATCTTGTTTATAAAGTCATACTAAAGAGTCCCTCGAAAAACTATTTTGTTCCTTAAAAGCCACAAATTAAGTCGATATGTTACTCAATATTAAACCAATGAAGTATATTCTGTGTCGTTTTTTTTGTCTCTACTTTGCCACAAAAATATAATAAAGATTTTGGTAAGTCTTTGTATAACGAAAACTAAATTATTAGTACAAGTTTTGAAATTTTATACTAATAGTTGATATACTGTACTAAATATGCTGTGAGATCAAATAGAAGAAGCACCAAATATATATATATATATATATATATATATAATTTTTTTCTTTTTCTTTTTGCCTCTTGCATTAAGATGTAGAAGAATTGTGCTGTTCTATTTTGCTTGTGACTAGGTTTTATATTGACCTAAGTAATAATACAGGAAGACGATCGATTTTCAGGGACATGTAGCATAGGGGCACCGACACAAAGACACGAAAATGTAGCCTTGGACATAATTACTAGGATTGCACTCAGAACAAGTTGTTCAGAATGATGGTGCGTACCAAGATAACTGTTTTTGCTCTTTCTGTGTCTGCAGCCATACGAAATTCTTGATGATGTTGGTTCCCAGCTATACGTAATTCTACTAATTTAGTAACCCATTACTCTTGATTCAACGTTCAAACATACGCGTTTGTGACAGAACATTGTCATTATGAATTTGTCACCAACTCTGTTAAATATTTATTACTTACCATTGCCATGGTTATTGTGTAAAAAATTGAAGTCAAATACCACTAATAGCACTAAACATATAAAACAATAAGTTGAATACACACAAGATGATGTAAAGATTGAATAAATCAAATTTATATGGATTTTCATACTATATAAAATTAATTTACACCTAAACCAATTCCAAAATCTAATTAACTAGTCTTGGTTTGCACAAATTTCTTCTTGGTTTGCACAAATTTCTTCTGACATAATTTTTTCCTGAAATTTCACATAAGAATTTCCATTGAACTTGGGACAAAACGCGACAAAATTCAGGTCAAATGGATGAGTGTTCATCCACAAAAAAAACAAAACAGTTTCACACACAAACGAACCTTTCTTTCAGCCCTGGCAGTGATCCATAAAATTTTTATTTCCAATCTTGTGGGACGAATCTGGGCTCAAATCTCAGCCAAAACTCAATAGACACAGTGAGGAACGTCTGGTAAAATTTTTAGACCAAAACACCCAAGGAGTAAGGCGTAGTATGTCCCAGACCGAGAGTGAACAAAATTGGTTTTTCGAAAACAAAATGTCCCGACTTTTCTCCCCTCTATCTTCTTTTGGAGATCTGTTTATGGACTCGCCTCCAAACCTGGGTGCAAACAATTACTTGTGTGAATTTTTTTCAACGCAATACGGACCGAGATTGAAATTGCAGAAAGTACAGCGAAATTTCACAAGTTTTGGTAGAGGATAGCCTTGGTTTGCAAAAAAATTATGAAAAATTTTCCCAAATAGTTTTTTTCCTGAAATTCCTCGTTAGAATCTACATTGAATTTGGGAAAAAATGCGACAAATTTCAGGTCAAACGGATGAGTATTCACCCACGAAAAAAGTCAATCAGCTTCACACACAAACGAACCTAACTTTCAGCCCTGACAGTGATCAATAAAAAACTTATTGCCAATCTTGTGGGACAAATCTGAGACTCAATTCTCAACAAAAACTCAATAGACACAGTGACAAACGTCTAGTAAAAATTTCAAACAAAATCACCCAAGGAGTAAGGCGTAGTAAGTCCCAAACCAAGAGTGAACAAAACTGGTTTTCCAAAAACAAAACGTCCTAAATTTTCTCCCCCGTATCTTCTTTTTTGTGATCTGTTTATGGACGCGCCTCCTTACTTGGTTGCAAACAACATATGGAAGTACTTGTGTGAATTTTTTTCAGCGCAAAACAGACACAAAATAAAATTGGAGAATCACAAAAAGAATCACGTCCATAAACGAATCACAAAAAGAATATACGGGAAGAAAAGCCAGAACGTTTTGTTTTCGGAAAACCAGGTTTGTTCACTCTCGGTCTGGGACTTACTACGCCTTACTCCTTGGGTGTTTTGGTTTGAAATCTTTACGAGACGTTCGTCACTGTGTCTATTGAGTTTTGGCTAAGATTTGAGCCCCAGATTCGTCCCACAAGATTGGCAATAAGCTTTTTATTGATCACTGCCAGGGCTGAAAGGAAGATTCGTTCGTGTGTGAAACTTTTTGATTTTTTTTCGTGGGTGAATACTCCTCCGTTTGACCAGAAATTTGTCGCATTTTTTCCCGAATTCAGTGGAGATTCTTACGTGGAATTTCAGGAAAAAACTATTTCAGGAGAATTTTTCAGAAATTTTCGCACAAACCAAAGCTATCCGATACCGAAAACTTGTGAAATTTCACCCTACCTTCTACAATTTTTATTCTGTGTCCGTATTGCGCTGAAAAAATTCAAACAAGTACTTTCATATGTTTTTTGCACCCAGGTAAGGAGGCACGTCCATAAACGAATCACAAAAAGCAGATACGGGGAAGAAAAGCCAGGACGTTTTGTTTTTGGAAAACAAGTTTTGTTCACTCTCGGTCTGAAACTTACTACGCCTTACTCCTTGGGTGTTTTGGTATGAAATCTTTACAACACGTTCGTCACTGTGTCTATTGAGTTTTGGTTGAGATTTGTGCCCGATATTCGTCCCACAAGATTGTCAATAAGCTTTTTATTCATCACTGCCAGGGCTGAAAGGAAGGTTCGTTCTTGTGTGAAACTGTTTAATTTTTTTCGTGGGTGAATACTCATCCGTTTGACTTGAAATTTTTTGCGTTTTGTCCCGAATTCAGTGGAGATTCTTACGTGGAATTTTAGGAAAAAACTATTTTGGGAGAATTTTTCAGAAATTTTGCGCAAACTATTTACGTGGAATTCTTGTGTGAACTTTTCAGTACCGAAACTTGTGAAATTTCGCCCTACCTTCCGCAATTTTTATTTTGCATCCGTATTGCGCAGAAAAAAAAATTCACACAAGTACTTTCATATGTTGTTTTTACCCAGGTAAGGAGGCACGTCCTTAAACGAATCAAAGACGTTTTGTTTTCGAAAAACCAATTTTGTTCACTCTCGGCCTGGGACTTACGAGGCCTTACTCCTTGGGTGTTTTGGTCTTAAATCTTTACCAGACGTTCGTCACTGTGTCTATTGAATTTTGGATTGGATTTGAGCCCCAGATTCGTCCCACAAGATTGGCAATAAGCTTTTTATTGATCACTGCCAGGGCTGAAAGGAAGGTTCGTTCTTGTGCAAAACTGTTTGATTTTTTTTGTGGGTGAATAATCATCCCTTTGACCTGAAGTTTGTCATGTTTTGTCCCGAATTCAGTGGAGATTCTTACGTGGAATTACAGGAAAAAACTATTTCGGGAGAATTTTTCAGAAATTTTCGTGCAAACCAAGGCACTATTTTCTACAATTTTTATTCTGCGTACTTATTGCGCAGAAAAAATTCACACAAGTATTTTCATATGTTGTTTGCACACAGGTAAGGAGGCACGTCCATAAACGAATCATAAAAAGAAGATACGGGGAAGAAAAGCCAGGACATTTATTTTTCGGAAAACAAGTTTTGTTCACTCTCGGTCTGAAACTTACTACGCTTTACTCCTTGGGTGTTTTGTTCTGAAATCTTTACCAGACGTTCCTCACTGTGTCTATTGAGTTTTGGTTGAGATTTGAGCCCTAGATTCGTCCAACAAGATTGACAATAAGCTTTTTATTCATAACTGCCATGGCTGAAAGGATGGTTCGTTCGTGTGTGAAACTGTTTGATTTTTTTCGTGGGTGAATACTCATCCATTTGACTTGAAATTTTTCGTGTTTTGTCCCGAATTCAGTGGAGATTGTTACGTGGAATTTTAGGAAAAAACTATTTCGGGAGAATTTTTCAGAAATTTTCGCGCAAACCAAGGCTATCCAGTACCGAAACTTGTGAAATTTTGCCCTACGTTCCGCAATTTTTATTCTGCGTCCGTATTGCGCTGAAAAAACTCACTCAAGTACTTTCATATCTTGTTTTTACCCAGGTAAGGAGGCACGTCCTTAAACGAATCAAAAAAAGAAGATACGGGGAAGAAAAGCCAAGACGTTTTGTTTTCGAAAAAACAGTTTTGTTCACTCTCAACTTGGGACTTACGAGGCCTTACTCCTTGGGTGTTTTGGTCTTAAATCTTTACCAGACGTTCGCCATTGTGTCTATTGAGTTTTGGATTGGATTTGAGCCCTAGATTCGTCCCACAAGATTGACAATAAGCTTTTTATTGATCACTGCCAGGCTTAAAGGAAGATTCGTTCTTGTGTAAAACTGTTTGATTTTTTTCGTGGGTGAAAACTCATCCGTTTGACCTGAAATTTGTCGCGTTTTGTCCCGAATTCAGTGAGATTCTTACGAGGAATTACAGGAAAAAAGTATTTCGGGAGAATTTTTCAAAAATTTTCGCGCAAACCAAGGCACTATTTTCTGCAATTTTTATTCTGCGTCCTTATTGCGCAGAAAAAATTCACACAAGTACTTTCATATGTTGTTTACACCCAGGTAAGGAGGCACGTCCATAAACGAATCATAAAAAGAGGATACGGGGAAGAAAAGCAAGGACGTTTATTTTTCGAAATCCAGTTTTGTTCTCTCTCGGTCTGGGACTTACTACGCCTTACTCCTTGGGTGTTTTGGTCTGAAATCCTTACCAGATGTTTGTCACTATGTCTATTGAATTTTGGCTAAGATTTGAACCCCAGATTCGTCCCACAAGATAGGAAATAAGCATTTTATTGATCACTGCCAAGGATGAAAGGAAGGTTCGTTCGTGTGTGAAACTGTTTAATTTTTTTTCATGGGTTAATAGTCATCCGTTTGACATAAAATTTGTTGCGTTTTGTCCCGAATTCAGTGGAGATTCTTACATAGAATTTCAGGAAAAAATTATTTCGTGAAAATTTTTCAGAAATTTTCGTGCAAACCAATGCGAACGAACTACTACAGAAACTTATGAAATTTCGCCCAAATTTCTGCAATTTTTATTCAGCATCCGTATTGTGCTGAAAATGTTCTCACAAGTACTTTCATATGGTTTTTGCACCCAGGTAAGGAGGGACGTCCATAAACGAATCACAAAGAGAAGATACGAGGAAGAAAAGCGATTACGTTTTCTTTTTCGAAAACCAGTTTTGTTCACTTTCGGTCTGGTACTTATTACGCCTTACTTTTTGGGTGTTTTGGTCTGAAAATTTTACTAGACATTCGTCACTATGTCTATTGAGTTTTGGCTTTGATTTGAGCCCCAGATTCGTCCTACAAGATTGGCGATAAGCTTTTTATTGATCATTGCCATGGCTGACAGGAAGGTTCGTTCGTGTGTGAAACTGTTTAATTTTTTTCGTGGGTGAATACTAATCCGTTTGACCTAGAATTTGTTGCGTTTTGTCTCGAATTCAGTGGAGATTCTTACGAGGAATATCAGGAAAAAACAATTTTGGGAGAATTTTTCAAAATTTTTCGCGCAAACCAAGGCTATCCACTACCGAAACTTGTGAAATTTCGCCCTACTTTCTACAATTTTTATTCTGTGTCCGTATTGCGCTAAAAAAATTCAAACAAGTAGTTTCATATGTTGTTTTCACCCAGGTTAGGAGGAACGTCCATAAATGAATCACAAAAAGAAGATTCGGGGAAGAAAAGCGAGGACGTTTTTGTTTTCGGAAAACCAGTTTTGTTGACTCTCGGTCTACGAATTACTACATCTTACTCCTTGGGAGTTTTGGTATGAAATATTTACCTGACGTTCGTCACTGTGTCTCTTGAGTTTTGGCTGAGATTTGAGCTCCAGATTCGTTCCACAAGATTGGCAATAAGCTTTTTATTGATCACTGCCACGAATGAAAGGAAGGTTCGTTCGTGTGTGAAATTGTTTAATTTTTTTTGTGGGATAATACTCATCCGTTTGACCTAAAATTTGTTGCTTTTTGTCCCGAATTCAGTGGAGATTCTTACGTAGAATTTCAGGAAAAAACTATTTCGGGAGAATTTTTCAAAAATTTTCACGCAAACCAAGGCGAACGAAGCACTACCGAAACTTGTGAAATTTCGCCCTACTTTCTGCACTTTTTATTTTGCATCCGTATTGCGCTGAAAAAGTTCTCACAAGTACTTTCATATGGTTTTTCCACCCAGGTAAGGAGGCACGTCCATAAACGAATCACAAAGAGAAGATACGGGGAAGAAAAGCGATTACGTTTTGTTTTTAGAAAACCAGTTTTGTTCACTCTCGGTCTGGGACTTACTACGCCTTACTCATTGGGTGTTTTGGTCTGAAATCTTTACCAGACGTTCGTCACTGTGTCTATTGAGTTTTGGCTGAGATTTGTGCCCCAAATTCGTTCCACAAGATTGGCAATAAGCTTTTTATTGATCACTGCCAGAGCTGAAAGGAAGGTTCGTTCGTGTGTGAAACTGTTTGATTTTTTTCGTGGGTGAATACTCATCCTATTGACCTAAAATTTGTCACGTTTTGTCCCGAATTTAGTGCAGATTCTTACGTGGAACTTCAGGAAAAAGCTTTTTCGGGAGAACTTTTCAGAAATTTTTGCGCAAACCAAGGCTATCCACTACCGAAACTTAGGAAATGTCGCCCTACTTTTTGCAATTTTTATTCTACGTCTGTATTGCGTTTAAAAAATTAACACAAGTATTTTCATACGTTGTTTGCACCCCGGTAAGGAGGCACGTCCATAAAAGAATCACAAAAAGAAGATACGAGGAAAAAAAGCCAGTTCGTTTTGTTTTCGGAAAACTAGTTTTGTGCACTATCGGTTTGGGACTTACTACGCATTGGGTGTTTTGGTTTGAAATCTTTACCTGACGTTCGTCAATGTGTCTACTGAGATTTTGGCTGAGATTTGAGCCCCAGATTCGTCCCACGAGATTGGCAAGAAGCTTTTTATTAATCACTGCCAGGGCTGAAAGGCAGGTTCTTTCGTGTGTGAAACTATTTTTTTTTTCGTTGGTGAATACTGATCCGTTGGACCTGAAATTTGTCGCGTTTTGTCCTGAATTCAATGAAGATTATTACGTGGAATTTCAGGAAAAAACTATTTCGGGAGGATTTTTCAGAATATTTCGCTCAAACCAAGGCTATCCACTATCGAAACTTGTGAAATTTCGCCCTACTTTCTGCAATTTTTATTCTGCGTCCGTATTGTGCTGAAAAAATTCACACATGTACTTTCATATGTTGTTTGCACCTAGGTAAGGAGGCACGTCCATAAACAAATCACAAAAAGAAGATACAGGGGAGAAAAGCAAGTACGTTTTTTTTTTCGGAAAACAAGTTTTGTTCACTCTCGGTCTGGGACTTACTACGTCTTACTCATTGGGTGTTTTGGTATGAATTATTTACTAGACGTTCGTCACTGTGTCTTTTGAGGTTTGGCTGAGATTTGAGTCCCATATTCATCCCACAAGATTGGAAATAAGCTTTTTATTGATCACAGCTAGTGCTGAAAGGAAGGTTCGTTCGTGTGTGAAACTGTTTGATTTTTTTCGTGGGTGAATACGCATCCGTTTGACCTTAAATTTGTCGCGTTTTGTCCCGAATTCAGTGGAGATTTCTACGTGGAATTTCAGGAGATAACTATTTGGGAAGAATTTTTCAGAAATTTTTGAGTAACCAAGGCTCACTACCGAAACTTGTGAATTTTCGCCTTACTTTCTGCAATTTTTATTCTGCATTCGTATTGCGTTGAAAAAATTCACACAAGTACTTTCATATGTGGTTTGAACCCAGGTAAGGAGGCACGTCCATAAACGAATCACAAAAAAAAGATATGGGGAAGAAAATCCAGGACATTTTGTTTTTGGAAAACTAGTTTTGTTCACTCTCTGTCTGGGACTTACTACGCCTTACTCCTTTGGTGTTTTGGTCTGAAATCTTTACCAGACATTCGTCACTGTGTCTATTGAGTTTTGGCTGAGATTTGAGCCCCAAATACGTTCCACAAGATTGGCAATAAGCTTTTTATTGATCACTGCTAGGGCTGAAAGGAAGGATCTTTCTTATGTGAAACTGTTTTTTTTTGTGGGTGAATACTCATCCGTTTGACCTGAAATTTGTCGCGTTTTGTCCCGAATTCAGTGGAGATTCTTACGTTAAATTTCAAGAAAAAACTATTTCGGGATAATTTTTCAGAATTTTTCGCTCAAACCAAGGCTATCAATTGCCGAAACTTGTGAAATTTCACCTCTCTTTCTGCAATTTTTATTCTGCGTCCGTATTGCGCTGAAAAAATTCACACAAGTACTTTCATATGTTGTTTGCACCCAGGTAAGGAGGCACGTCCATAAACGAATAACAAAAGAAGATACGGGGAAGAAAAGCCAGGACATTTTGTTTTCGAAAAACCAGTTTTATTCACTCTCGGGCTGGGACTTACTACGCCCTACTCCTTGGGTGTTTTGGTCTGAAATCTTTACCAGACGTTCGTCACTGTGTCTATTGAGTTTTGGCTGAGGTTTGAGGCCCAGATTAATCCCACAAGATTGGAAATAAGCATTTTATTGATCAGTGCCAGGGCTGAAAGGAAGGTTTGTTCGTGTGTGAAACTGTTTGATTTTTTTCGTGGGTGAATACTCATCCGTTTAACCTAAAATTTGTCGCGTTTTGTCCCGAATTCAGTGCAGATTCTTACGTGGAATTTCAGGAAAAACCTATATCGGGAGAATAAACTTGTGAAATTTTCGCGCAAACCAAGCCTATTCCAATAGCAAGATATAGATGATTCTTTGACATTTTATGGAATCAACTTGAGTTGGAGAATGAAGAGGCACTTTTATAGAAATGGATCAATGTTCTATGTTTCAAGAACTCACCAAAACTT
>Ga0123342_1009158_pt1 | contig 12021 bp, 13 predicted proteins | sample Turbeawhitnodule_FD_89960 | JGI IMG/M metagenome (GOLD analysis project Ga0123342, IMG submission 89960) | Root nodule microbial communities of legume samples collected from Mexico - Turtle bean Mexico white nodule | ecosystem: Host-associated > Plants > Roots > Nodule | place: Mexico: Nepantla... | reverse complement strand
GATACCGCTTAGGGTTGCATTACCTAATTCTTGATGATGGATTAGCTTCACTGATCTCGGTTTGAGCGTTAATTGTAATGGGGTTCGGCCATCGGCCAAATTCCCATGGTGAGGGTCGGCCATTGGCCGAATAACTGTGGTCTTCGGCCAAATACCTGTGGTCTTCGGCCGAATACCTGTGGTCTTCGGCCGAATACCTGTGGTCTTCGGCCGTCTCAGTTAAGTCTTCTAAGGTCTCGGCCTCTCGGACTATCGGCCATGTCTTCTAAGGTATCGACCAAGTCTTCTAAGGTCTCGGCCTCTCGGCACGAGTCTCCCTCATCTCGGCCTATCGGCCAAGTCTTCTAAGGTCTCGGCCTCTCCCATACCGGTACAGTTATATTATGGATTACACAATCTGGAAGGTATTACCTGCTTTTTCATTCTTAATGCAAATATGTAGGAGAAAAGTCAATCCTTTTAGACCCTTATAAAAACTTTCAGAAAAAAAGTTTACAAGAAAAACTACTTAATCTATAATTTTACATTGTGAATGGAAATATTGGTGGTTGTGTGGTGGGAATTTAAAATCCTTATGTCGACAAACAAGCTGAGTCAATTATAGTATAACTGAGGGTTGTCGTATTCACAAGAAATTAATGTTGATCACAATAGAAATAAATTTCAAGATCAAGTCATGCAAAGATAGATGTTGGTTGCATATATTTTATAAATATCTAACTACCCTAGTCCTACAATAATATTTAGCTCGAGAGGAATTTTTTTGATAAAAGAATAAAATAAAGGATGGTTAGTATAACACAAGTGTTGGGATTGAAAGAGTTTTGTGATATTTTCTTATCATTGTTGTTTATAAATACTAAGTTTATTCAAATTCCCTTATGGCCAAACCAAGTTGATTCCTCGCAAGAGGTTATCTACAACCATAAACTATCCCAATCAATTTCTTGCATTGTTATAGCTTATTTGTGCATTAAGATGGAACAATTCACCATATTCTCATCTCCACTCTCCTTGACCATTGAGATCTATAATTGGTTTGATAGGGTTCAGATATATGAACTCGCCTTCCGACCTTATTCATGATCCAAGGGCATCACTGGTCGTTCCTCACCATTAAACACTAAGCATGCTATCAAACCCAGGGAACTCAAATCTCAAATAATAACAAACATTCATAAAAAACAATAACTTAAGAAATATCACATTGCTTTTCAATCCCAACAAGATAAGTTTAGCAACTCATTGTAAAATCTTACAGTGAATGCTCAAGTATGAGAAAATAAAGAACAACAAATATGGATCCATAGACGTTGTTAGCCAACTTAGGCTTTTGATCCTTTCCTTCAGAGTTTTGGCTTGGCTTCAGCCTTGAGGCTTAGTATGATGACCTAATATGACTCTGAAACTCAACCTTTCCTGAGCCTAGGCACTTTGACCCTTTGGTTTAAAATTTTGACTACCCTAAAATCAAGTTCCCGAGCTTAGGGGGCTTGTGTACTATCTAGTACCGAAAGGCATAGTGCAATTCATATCCACTCACAATCATGAATTTAAACTACTTGCAGTTACATTATGCCTCACTTATACTAGAAAGTAAGTGACCCACATTTCCGTAGAAGTCGCCTTTTATATTCAATAACTCTATCAATTATTATGATATTATACAAGCCCAAAGGTCTATAAATACCATATCAGGAAGTATTCAAAATACCATATCAGGAAGTATTCAATTTTTGACTTAATACTTTTCAGTGATGTTCTACTCACTTATCTTAAACCTCTTACTTACTTAGCATTGAAGAGTCTTCCGCAGGTGGACTAACATTTGATTTGAAATCATAAAACTCGACAACTCTTCATAAAAGAAGTTGATTTTTCCACACTACTTAAACATTCACCTCAAACAACTTCAACTCATTTTTAGTAAGAACATGACATATGAAAAAAAAAAAAACCTAAATGAGTTACTGTTTATAAGAGAGATTAAAGGAATTTCATATAAGTTAGTTATGTCTTGCAAGAACATGCTACTTAAAAGAAAGGAAGAGCAAGAAAAGAGTTTTAAACCAAATTTTAATACCAAAGTCAACTCATCCTTTTTTTTAGTTTAAAATAACTCAGTTAGAAGGTATAGGATAAGTGTTTGTCAAATTAAAATATGTGTATCAATGCTCTTTGGTGAATCTCCAACTTGCTTAACTATTATAAAATTTTCAAAACTTTGTAGATTTTCTTATATTTATTTAATGTTATTTTAATAAAATAATTTTTTTATAATAATTTTGAAATTATACATTACTATATTAAGTCCGAGACTTGTTTAATAATTGAAATTTTTATTTTTTTTTATAGTAATTTTAAAATTTATTAATTATCATGTTGAGTATCAGACTTATTTAATAATTGAAAGTTAAAAATTATTTATCAAAATATTGAGTCAGATATTTGTTTGAAAATTAAAATTGAAATATATATATATATATATATATATATATATTAATTTTTATATTAAGGTTTTTATTATACATATAAAAATTTAAATTCCTGAACTTAATTGATAATTAAGAATTTTATTTATATAATAATTTTTGTAGTTATTGAATTAGACTTGTTTGATCATTTAATTTTTTAATGTAAAGTACTGATTAAAATAATTTTGTCTAGATATAAAAAGAAATCAAAATCCAATACCTTGATTAAGAATTGACTAGAAATATCCACCATTTTTAATGGGAGGTCAACATCTTATCAGGTCTAAACAAACATTTTTATGATAAAATTATATTGAACTTAAATAAATATTTTCTCTAAAACAAAATATTTGATTTAACATTTTACGTTATTTAAGATGTTGGAACAAATATTTTAATGAAAGTAATCTATGGCTTTTAGTCTTAAATTTAGTTTTGTTGTAAGTGCTAACACCATTTGATATCATTAAAAATTGTTATATTCCTCTCACAAGTAGTAAACAAATGGCAAGCAGAAAGATAAAAAATCATAAGTCATAACACTTACATTTCCCATTGCAAGCAATCCCTTGTCAAAAAAATTCAGAAGACATTAGAATATTAAAAGAAATATGCCAACAATATAATGTTCACATTTAATCTTGTCATTGTGTTAGTCAAGTTTTTCAGCACCCATAGGAAAGCCATAATCACACACCCATTCTCCAATCAGCACTTTTTCATACACATACACATACAGCACTGTCCTGTTCTTTTTTCTTTTATACTTCGCACTTCACATTCTGCTAATCTTTTTCCAATGTCATATGTTCTTTTTCTATTAACTTCACCATCACCTTTCAAAAAATAATAATTCTTCCTTACTATGTCTTTTTATTGTTCATAGATCAACGGTGATTGTGTGTGCAAAGTGGCATATTATTCATAATGAAATTCTTTAATTTGGATTCCTATTTGGTGTTTATGAATTTCTACTAGTGGAATAAGTTATTTAATTTGTATTATAATGTTCAAAATAGAAGTATTCTGCTTCCCACTCTCCCACCACAACATTTTCAGGGCTAGCCACAGAGCACCACTTCCCAGGATTACAAACTATGCTATTGTCGATCTCTATCAAGTTCTAAGAACTTAAAATTTGCATAATCAGCACCGTTACACAAATTAAACTGCATCAATTTAAACTCAATACAAATGCAATAGATAAACAGAAAAAAATGAAAAATTAAACAAGAAAACAACAAAACTTAATCACCAAAGATCACAATAGTCCAATCCTGATACAAAGAGAGAGAGGGCGGGAGAGAGATAGATAGAGAGAGAGATAGAGAGAGAGACAGATATAAAAGTCCTCCAAATTTGAATTTAAGATTTGTTTTCACCGGTTGACTTGGTCGCCGGTCGACTTCAATCCCAAGCTCTAGCTCCGTCTATCTCTGGTGGAATCCTTTCTTCCCTTTGGAATGCTGGAACGCGACTCCGTTGAGATAGAGGGGGCCCTACCTGTTGATTGCACTCCGACGATCAAGTCAGTACAGAGCTTATAGAAACAATAAGCGAGTAAGTAGTTTCAGTCTTAGAAGCGATGTACCTTTATCTTGGATCTCGAGTCCTTTTTATAGACTATATTTAGGTTACTTCTTGTAACAATCCTCTCTCACGAGAACCTTATCTCGAGTGAAAACATGTTTAATGGGAGGAGAGTCTGTTACAATGCGCACAATCTTAGCGCTGCAACTGCACAAAATCTTATCCCTTTGGAGTGCATGAATCTTAACAAAATGGTCGCCAGGGTATCAACTCATGTACCAACATTAGGGATCCAATCTGTCCATTGTAGGCGTACAAGCCTCTAAGTACCATGCATGCAACTTATTCCCCAAAACCCTAGCACTCTTGGGCTTAGGCTTTATAGAGAATGTTTTACTTGTACTAGACCCAAATGTGCTAAACACACCCTTAGGTCCATCAACACTCTTTGCTGACCTGACCAGGCCTTATACGCGAAGGATTACATTAAGTATATGAATGAAAGTCAATACACACATACCTGGAGCCCACTCATGTGGCCCATCAACTCGACCGAGCTGACTTGTTTGACACAGATGCGAATGTCCGACCATCGAGCGCTGAGTTCAGCGCTCTGGTCCAGTACACAAGCACCCCGGGCTCGAACTGAAACTTGTTTTAGTGAAGAGGCTAACTGCTCACCCACGACGACCTACGTGTCTTGTGAGTGACGCGATGCGCACAATGTTCTGAGGTGACGTCTCAACACACTCCATCACAAGCGCACACGTGGCCATCATCAACGGCTGGGAAGTGTTACCCTTTACGCTTCCCTCATATGTTAACACTTTCGAAAAACCAAGCCTTTCCTCACTGTTTCATTCCCTTTCAAAAGACTTCATGCCTCTCTTCAAATACTCTGCTCCTTCAACCCCGATAGACCTCCTCGCCTCAATTCATCAACCGAATCAAGGTACGTTCTTTAACTCATAAATGCTTGACAAAGTCATTTTATGGCTTTTAATTATGCTCAAATCAACTGTGCTGGGACTGTTTACATTTCGCGTAATTGTGATTGTTTGTCTCTGTTTTTTGGTTCGTCATTCCTTTTCTTTTTCGAATCACACACGCTTCTCATATATGAGCATTATGTCCGTTTGTGTGCTTTTCTCGTTTTTTAGATTCTCAGTATGATGGATTACAAAACCCTGTATCTTTGGGCTCCTAGTAATCTGTTAGAGGAAACCTCTAAGTTCACCACGCGTGAGAAGATGGTATTGTATAGGAAAAGTGAGCATCGTAAGAAGAGATGTCTTTTCGGTAGAGATGATGATAGGTTCGTTAAGGTAGTGTCGTGTAGGGTAGATGAACCGGTTTGTTGTGATGAATCATTGGACATAGAAGGCCATTTTTGCTTCTTCTACTCCATGTTTAAGAAACTTCTCCTTCGCCTACCCTTATTCAACTTTGAGAGAGCTCTCCTTACTGAAATTAATACCGCCCCTGCCCAGCTACATCCAAATAGCTAGGTGTTTGTTCGGGGTTTATCCATTCTTTACCACCATTTTGGCCATCTGCCTTCAGTGGACGTGTTCCTGCATTTCTTCGAAGCTAAACGCTTGGGTCACTAGTTGCGGGTGAGCTTCAACGAGGTTACTAGGAGAGTTTTGTTGTCCCTTTCCAACAATCTTACAAAGGTTTCAAAGGCAAATTTTACAAAATCCGTTGCAACAACAACGACCTAACCCTTCTGGACGGGTTCCCTTTATACTGGACTGAGGAACCCAAATTCCAAAAACCTAGGCGCCTATAAGACATGCCCCAGTGAGAACAAAAGGTGTGCCTCTTCCTTTCCAATCTCAAGGTGGTTTTTGACACCGCCGCCTTGATAAAGCATGAGTTTTGCTCTGTGAGACTCAAGGCATATATTGGTATCCTTCTTTGCCTTACTCTTGCTAGTGATATCTTGCATGTGTGTGTTATTGATTTCTCTCTCGGTTTTCATGTAGACAACATGCTAAGACTCAGGAAAAAGGACTTGACAGCCATGGTCAAGAAGATGAAAATTGCTTCCTAAGCCTCTCTTGCCAAGGACTTGAAGCTGAAGGCGGTGGTTGAGGTGGCCCCTTCAGATGACGAGGACACGTGCTCAGGACCTGTCTTCAAGAGAAGGCGAAAGGCTGCCCCTACACCCATTGAGAACTCAGCCTCAGATGGACGAGCTCCCTCACTACAAATCCCTCCACCTAGCCCTTCCCCTGCTCGCGACATTAGGGTGCAGGAGAGTAGGGGAGAGAACTTGTGAAAGGGAGGACTGTGGGATCCTTCCTTGGATGCCCCTTCCTTCCTTGAGAAGACCCTACTTCCCACGGAGGCCCGAGAAGAGATGGACAACTTGGAGGAAGATCAACTGATTGGGAAAACTGTGAGGCAACTAGGGCAGGCCTTACCTGCAAACTGCCTTGTCCTTTCTAAGCTTAGGAGATGGAAAGATTCAGCCAAGGAGGAGGTCCTTAAAGTTGCTGAGCAGGTCGGGGAGCTTCAAATGGAATTATCTAAGGAGGACATGGCACTCCTGACTGATAAGTCCAAGGAGGACATGGAATTAATTATCTAAGGAGGACATGGCACTCCTGACCATGACAAATCAACTAATAGTGAATCCTGCCACACCAACATGATAAGAGTAAATTACAATTAATTTATGGAAAATAAAGTAACATACCCATTAAGCATGGCGCACCGTGGCGCTCTTGGTAGGAATATCCACAGGACAACGTGTACCTCTTGGTCGCATGGGTCGTCTCGTTCCTCCTTGGTAGTGCAATACACTTACCTTCCACACATCCCTCCTCGAGGCTAGGGATGACTCTGGGGGTTGACTTGGGTGTTGACTCTCCCCTCAGGTTTACTCTCAACACCTTCATGGTGCCTTGTTACGTTACAGTGTTTATCTCGATTCCTCTTAATCGAGCACCCAAGCTCGGTGGGTTTCTCCCATGCCGAGGTGGGTTACTCCGTAAGTCTTCATTTGCATGTTCTCTCAGGGCTCAGTACCTTCCAGACTCAAAATTTCACTGAAAGGAGAGCATATGGCCTTACAACACCTGATCTCAAAGGCTGGCTGAGACAAAGGCCACCTCTCTTAGCTCAAACCAAACAATGGCAAGCAACGATTCAGGGTACCTGAGCTCAGAGTCTTTCTGAGCAAAAGGTCCTCTCGCATGAATCGCTATCAATCTCTACGTTCCCAGCCTTGGAATCTTACCAGGGGGAACTTGGCTCGAGCCAAACGATGGCGAGCTGCGATTAAGGGTACCTAAGCTCAGAGTCTTACTGAGCAAGAGGTCCTCGTGCCTGGATCGCTATCAATCTTTACGCTCCCAGTCTTGGAATCTTACCAAGGGGAACATGGCTCGAGCCAAACGATGGCGAGCTGCGATTAGGGGTACCTGAGCTCAGAGTCTTACTGAGCAAGAGGTCCTCGTGCCTGGATCGCTATCAATCTTTACGCTCCCAATCTTGGAATCTTACCAAGGGGAACATGGCTCGAGCCAAACGATGGCGAGTTGCGATTAGGGGTACCTGAGCTCAGAGTCTGACTGAGCAAAAGAAACTCGCGCTTGAATCGCTATTAACCTTTATACTCCCAAGGGGAGGTTACTTCAAGCCTATTCAGGGTGCCTAAACTCAAAGTGTTACTGAGAATAGAACATCGCAACTGAACTATATAATTGTGGAGCCATCTAAGCCTTGGAATCTTACCAGAGGGATATGTGACCTCGTCTCATTAATCACTTATACACGCAGAGCACTTGCTCGGGAAACATACTGGTCAAGTTGCCTTTCGGGAGTTATCAAAGTATAATGCAAACATGCTTTATGAATAATTTTTCATTGGGTGACCTCATTAAAAAAACTCTGGTAAGGGAAAAGAGTGTCGCCTTAAATGTTCTCATTGTTTACAAATGGCATAATACATTAACTGAAATAGAACTTAAGATTGGCCCCATTCCACGTTCGGGGAGCAGTTCCACCCTCCAGAGTCTCGAGCCTATAAGCTCCGTTTCCGAGTACCTCTATCACGTAGAATGGACCAGTCCATTTAGGAGACAACTTATTCTCCAACTGATAGGGGTGAGCTTTCCGCATTACCAGGTCGGCGACCTGGAACTACCGGGGTTTCAACTTGGACCTCTGTTTATACTCTACCCTTCTCTTCAGAGCTTCGACTTTGATGTGCGCCTGCTCTCGCACCTCGTCAAGTAGGTATAAATTCACCTTCCTTTCCTCGTTAGACTTCTCTACCACGAAGTTCTGGAACTGCGGTGAACTTTCCTGAATCTCGACAGGGATCATAGCATCTAACCCGTACACCAGGCTGAAAGGCGTCTCCTTGGTAGTGGATTGTGGAGTGGTGTGGTAAGCCCACACAATTCGAGGAACCTCATCTACCCTGGTCCCCTTAGCTTTTTCCAACCTCCTCTTTTGGCCTTTGAGCATGATTCTATTGGCAGATTTGACCTGTCCATTAGTATGAGGATGCTCCACCGAGGCGAAGACATGCTTGATGCCGAGCTCTGTGCATAGCTTGCCTAGCTGCTGACTTGTACACTGGGTGCCATTTTCAAACACTAAACGTTTTGGGATCCCAAAACGACAAACGATGTTTTTCCACACAAAGTGTTAAACCTTGCAGGTCGTTATCTGTGCGACGGGCTCGACCTCCATCCACTTGGTGAAGTACTCAATGGCCACCACCAGGTACTTCATCTGACAAACTGCTAGGGGGAATGAGCCCAAATTATCAATCCCCCATGTGTGGAAAGGCCATGGGCTGTGGATCGACCGCAACTCCTCTAGGGGTGCATGATGCCAATCGGCATGCTGTTGGCATTGTTTGCACTGCTGTGCATACTTCGTGCAGTCTTCCCTCATGGTCGGCCAATAATACCCTGCTCGAACAACTTTCAACGAGAGAGCTCGTCCCCGACATGGCTCCCATAGATACCTTCATGGAGCTCGACCATGATACGTGTGCACTGTTCCCCGCTCACGCAAGTCAAGATAGGATGAGTGTAGCCATGATGGAATAGCTTTCCATCTACCAAGGTATATCTGCTTGCATTCTTCTTAATGATTTTGGCCTTTCTTGGCTCCGCCGGGAGTAGGCCATCAGCTAGGTAACGCCTATAAGGTGCCATCTAGGTTTCCTTCACGTTGACTAAGCAAATGTCTGACGATTCTTCCACTAACAAGCCATAGACACTTACCCTGGGGCCCCCTAGCGTTTCTTGGGTCAATGATTGGTGACCTCTTCCTCCACCCTTCAAGACACCCACCTGTTGGACCTCCCCTGCACAGCCTGTGGTAGTTCTGGGCGCCTTTAGGGTTTCTTGGATGACTGACCTCTGGCAGCCTCCTTTGCTTGAGCTGGCGAGCTTGGCTAGTAAGTCGGCTCGGCTATTATGCTCCCTAGGGACATGCACTTACTCGAACACAGGGAAATTCTCCTTCAAGAGCATAACGTACTTTAGATACGAGGCCATCTGGGGGTCCTTGGCTTGGTACTCGCTTGTAACTTGTCCAGTCACCAGCAACGAGTCACTTTTTACCAATAGACTTCGAGCGCCCATCTCTTTGGCCAATAGCATCCCTGCCACCAAGGCTTCGTACTCAACTTGGTTATTACTGGATTTGAAAGTGAACCTTAGGGCTTGCTCGATTAGCAATCCGTTTGGTCCTTTCAGGATGATACCTGCTCCACTGCCTTGCTGGTTAGAGGACCCATCCACAGAGAGGACCCATTGAAAGTCTCCACTGCCTAGCTGGGTGGCTACCGAGGAGAGCTCTACTACAAAATCAACGTAGACCTGACCCGTAATAGGTCCTATGGGCTCATACTGCACATCAAACTCGGACAGCTCGACCGCCCAGCGCACCATCTGACCTGCTACATCGGGCCTCTAGAGTGATCCTGCTCCTGTACTATGACCGAGCTGATCGCCCAATCAGTGACTGCGAAGTAGAGACGAAGGGGAGTACCTAACAACGGCTTGCACAGAACAGTTAGGCTAGCCAAGTACTCCTTCAGCTTGAGGAACTCCTCTTCACACTCACTAGTCCATACAAAACGATTGTTCCTCTTTAAGCACTGAAAATAAGGATGCCCCTGGGCCCCTCCAACTGATAAAAACCGGGACAGAGAGGCCATTCGCCCAGTTAACTGCTGCACCTCTTTTATTGAGGTTGGGCTCTTCATTGCAATGATCGTCGTGCACTTCTCGAGGTTTGCTTCTATTCCTCACTCGGTGAGGAGAAACCCCAAGAATTTCCCTGCTTCCACCCCGAACACGCACTTTTCAGGGTTCAACTTCAAATTATATTTAGCTACTATGGTGAATAGATCTTCTAGATCAACAACATGATGGTCTTTCTCCTTCGAGGTGACGACCATGTCATCCACATACGCTTGCACGTTTCACTCGATCATGGGGGCGAGAATCCTATGCCTGTGGTAGGTTGCGACAGCGTTCTTAAGCCCGAAGGGCATCACCTTATAATAATAATTGGAGAGCTCTGTCATGAAGGCAGTCTTGCGCTCATCTCGGGGGTGCATATGGATTTGGTTATACCCCAAGAAGGCATCCAAAAAGCTGAAAAAGTCGGCAGCCTGACGCGCTATCCACCAAGGCATCGATGCTGGGCAACGAATTTGAGTCTTTAGGGCAAACCTTGTTCAAAAATCCGGCAAGTCGACGCACATTCTCCACTTCCCGTTGGTCTTCTTGACCAACATCACGTTTGTTAACCACTCAGGGTATTGGATTTCCCTTATATGGCCAACGGTTAGCAGCTTCAGAGTTTCTTGCCTGATGGCCAGGTGTCTCTCCTCGTTGAATTTCCTTCGTCTCTGTCTCACCGGCCTGACCTTTGGGTCCATGGTGAGTCAATGACACAAGAAGTCAGGGTCGATTTTGGGCATGTCTGAAGCAGACCATGCAAAGGCATTTAGATGCCATGCTAACACCTCGGCGATGTCCTCGCTTGCGGGCTCAGGTCGTCTTTCCCTGGCAATCTCCACATGAGTGACTTTTTCCTCTTCTTGAGGCTGGGTGACGACTGCGCATACTCCTATTTTAATTTTTAGGCTATTCTCATAGCATTTCTTTACCGCCTTCTGGTCGGACTTGATAATGATTACCCCTCCCCCGAGAGAGGATAACTTCATTTTCATGTGCCTCGTCGAGGCCACTGCTCCTAACCTGTTCAGGGCAAGCCTGCCTAGAAGGATGTTGTAAGCTGAAGGAGCGTTAATGACGAGGTACTTGATATTAATGGTACGAGATGAGGTGTCGTTTGTGAAATTCGTCATCAGCACCACATGCCCCCTCACCTCTACCTACTCTCCAGCGAAACCAAACAGACAGTCGTCGTACGGTCTCAACTGGTCTGGTGACAACTGCAACTTGTTGAATGTTGACTAGAACATCACATCGGTCGAGCTCCCTTGGTCGATGAGGACTCGGTGCACCCTTCTTCCTACTGTGACCACCGAGATTACCACCGAATCATTATTGTGTGGGACCATATCCCTTAGGTCATCCTTAGTGAAGTAGAGGTCGAGCTCGACCGACTAGTCAGGCTCTCGTGCCTCTACTCCCATCACTTCTCTCACATAGTTCTTTCGTTGGGAGGCGGTGCACCCTCCCCCCAAAAATCCTCCAAAGATCATGTTGACTTTGCCATGGACAGGCACCTCGTGCCCTGATCCTCTGTTGGCGTCACATCCTTCGAACCTTCCTGACCTTCCTCTAGATACTGGCGCATTCCCTTAAGCGTTGTATATCTCTCCGCAATTCTTCATTGGCCCTACGTAATTCTTCGTTGCTTGTCCGCAACGTGTCCAGTTCAACTCCTAGGGTGCGACATTGACTTTAATCAAAACCCTAGCATCCGCTCTTTTGTGTATTCCCCTTCCTACCCTTGCTCCTTGTTCTCCAAGGCACTTGAACCTATATAATGGGGTGCTTGGCTC
>Ga0123342_1009157_pt1 | contig 12024 bp, 7 predicted proteins | sample Turbeawhitnodule_FD_89960 | JGI IMG/M metagenome (GOLD analysis project Ga0123342, IMG submission 89960) | Root nodule microbial communities of legume samples collected from Mexico - Turtle bean Mexico white nodule | ecosystem: Host-associated > Plants > Roots > Nodule | place: Mexico: Nepantla... | reverse complement strand
TATTAAGAAAATATAATAAAATTATAATTTAATAATACTAAAAATTAACATTACAGTTTCAGTGATACAGAAAAAGTAATTGTATACAATTACAAACTAGACATAAAATTGGTGATTTTTTTTTTAATTTTATTGCTAAAGTAATGAGTGTAAAAATCAACCATTGAATTTATATTTTACTGTATAGAATATCCTTTAAATGTAAATATATTTTTTGATAAATTTTTTTGGTATATTACTGTTTGCATATGGTCCTCTCAAGTGTATATACATGGAGACAACTGAAAATGTATGTAATAATTAAGTGAAGAAAATAAAATAAAAAAATTGTCTATGAAAAAAAAGAGTAAAAAAATCAAAACAAATTTTTTTTTTAAATTTTAATATATGATTTTGTGACCTTTAAGTTTTTTTTATAGAAAGAAATTTAGTTTTAACAAAAGAAAATAACAATAATAGAAATAAATTATTCTAAGAATTGAAAAAAGAGGATAATAAAGTATAAATGAAAAAGGAAGAAGAATGAAGAAGTATATGCACGTGAAAGAGTTATTGAAGGTCATACGGTGCAGAGGAATTAAATACAGATTGGAAATCTGGATTTTCTAGATTCTAAAATCCATTTAAGTAAAATGGATATCTGATCCAGAAAATTGATAAAATGTGGATCAACATAAAAACTAAATTTAAACAAATGGATATTAAATGGATTAGATCAATGTAAAAATAGAGCAGTTTTATTATAATTGGATTTTTTGCCCACCCTTACTCTTAACCAAGAGCTACATCCGGTCCTTAGCTAACCACTGAGAGTTCACTATGTAATCAAACCTAGATTACACAACACACACCAAGAGTGATGATCTTGAACCCCTTAAGAACACACACCACTCTTTGGCAAAACACAGTTTCTAGAGCAACCCTCTGAAACTGCACCACACCAAATCACACAAAAATACAATGATTAAGGAAGAAGGGATTAGAATACACCTAGGTAAAATCAAAGATTAAAGTTCAGAATTACAAGACAATCCTATTCCACACTTTGAGATGATCCAAAAATTCTTTAAAATCTTGAAAAATGATTTTGATTGATCTCTCTTTCTTAGTTAATGGTCAGGAGCGTAAAACAACCTTTTTACACTCCAATCAGATGGTCAAAACATTTAATTCAAGAACCAAAAGCAATTTAAATTATTTAAAACAGATTGGTACAACTTAATATAATCTTGTTAAGGTTTTTAGAAAAACAACCAGTTGAATTCTCGAAACAACTGGTTGAATTGGTTTGACAGCAAAGTCAAAACAAAGTCAAACTTTTCAAATTCTTTTCAAAATCCACTAAGTGTAAAACAATTGGTTGAATCGACATTTCAATAGGTTAAATTTCCACACTCTTTAGAAAACACATCTTTTTCAAAAGGATTAAGATTCAATTAACCTTGGATCATCATAAATAGTGGATTAATAGATTCAAAAACCCTAAATCCTAAACCCTAAATACTTTTAGACACACACACAACCAACAACAAGGTCTTCAAGCATTCCTATTGGATTTGGAGACATCAAAACATCTTGTTCAACAATTGATACATTTTAAAAAATGTTGGAACCATTCTAAACTTTTTAAAAACCAATACACTAAAGGGACTTTTGACCCTTAAAATAGGGAAAAAAATGTAATTAAGCCCAAAACATACGAAACTGCAATTATAATGAACCTTATCAATAAATTGCAAAATGAAAGTAACACTTTCATAAAAAAAAGTCATATTTATAATTGAGTGGATATCATAAATTTAAATATATTTCTAATAGAATTCATTGTCACATAACATTTCTATATACTTTACTGAGTCTCATCTCAATGTATAAAGTCTTATTGTATTTGTTGATAAATCTTTCTAAATTATACCTGTTACAAATTCAATTAACAAATACATGCAACATGAATTTTCTACTCCACAACTCATATTTTATAAAATAGAAAATTTGGAAATGAATAGTCATATCGTTATGGCTTATGTGCAAAATACTTTGGTGCAAACTACAAATGCAACTGTTTTATTGCTTATGTATGTGATATTTATTGAAAACCATCCAACCACAAAATAAGGAGGTCGAAGACTTTTAAGCCATGGAGTATGCACAAGAGCTTTGGCCAAAAGACTACAGGAAGAATGAAACTCAATTGACCTCTACGGAGACTTGTTCTTATCATCATAGACCAAACTTTAGTTTGTATATTTGTGTAGAGCATAATAGGTTTTGATATGCCACGTATTAGGCCACGTAATATAGAATAATTGGGGGTCTTGAATTTGGACCAAGCAGAGTAGGATTTTTGGACTTGTATTTGGACCTATTATAGATTAGGGTTTCTTAAACCTACACTTCAAAATAATCATTAAATAGAAATCAATTTTAGGAAACCAAAAATAATTAGTCATTATATTGACTAAATTAGATATTATTTTAGAGATTAAAAAAATTATTTGTATCTAAAGTAGTTTCTATTATTAATAAAATTTATAAACTAGCTTCTAAATTGGTAACTAATTAGTGAAGAAGAAAGAACAAAGGTACATACATATATTTAGTGGGAAAAGTGAAAGTATATTTAGTTCAGAAAGTTTTGGGTTCTAAATTTTTTTGGATGTTTTAATTTTAACTTCTAAAATCTAAAGCATCCACAATTTTTAAGTGTAGTCTCTCCAAGATTTTCTAACTGTTGTTGTGGTGGTCCATGGTTTATTATGTGTTGTCTCTGGTGGTCCACTATTTATTATGTGTTGCCTTAAATAAATAAGTAACATTTTTTAAATGGTTAGAATGAATCATTAGAAAAATTCTAATCTAAGTCATGCTTAAAAAACCATAGCATTTTCCATTTTAGACAACAATTTTTATATTTGTTGTGTTGCCTAAAGTAAAAAATGTTATAGTGCTTGTTCATATGGATTTTAAACTCACTTTCTAAAAATAATGGAAACATATTTTCAGTGATATTTTGGAAAAAAATGGCATTTTATAACATTCATTTATAAAATGGATATATAAAAGTTGAAGTCATTATTGAGTTGTGAATTAAAGATGAGAAACTTACCTTGTGTTTGGATTAGATATTTTAAGATGATAATTAACTTTTTTAGAGAATTTGAAATTTTATGACAAAATACGTTGTCTTGGGTAAATTATGGACAACAAGATTAAATGGGATAGTGCTCAAAATAAGTTTTTTTTTGGGGTTAATAGAACTATATTCAAAAGATCTTAATCCAATTGTTACTTCGTTAACATCGTCTATTAATGTATTTGTAACCAATATTAATATTTCATAATCTAAGAAGGAATGCATGAATTGTGTTCGTATGATAGTTTAGTAGGGAGTTTAATGTATGCAATGATGTACAATAAATCAGATTTTGATAAAGATTTTTCTTTCTTTAGCACTTTGATAAAGATGTTAGTACGGTGAATGAGTACATGATTAATTTAAAACAAGAATAATGGTTAGTGGTGAAATGTATATTACTTTAATGAGATGTTTAATGTGAGTCTCGTTCATAAGCGTGACATTGTCTTTTTGGATATTCCAATCCAGATCACATCAATTATATGGATGTAGGGTGATCTATATATGGTTGTGTTTTCATAATTGAAAATTCATTCATGAGTTGAAATTTTTTTTGCAACCTAAAATTGTCTTGTCTACTTGCAAAAAAAAAGAAAGAAGAGGAAACCTGAATGAAGGGTTCTGTTATTGATATAAATTTCCAACAAATAAGGTAATTATCTTTTTTATGATAATCTTAGTGTAATTTGATTGACCAATGATCAAGTTCATCATGAACAAATTATACATATTGATGCATTTTCTTCATATTGAGGAGCAAGTCAAAGTGTGAAAGATTGATATGGAGGATAATCCAACTTATATGCTCACTAAGTGTGGTCCTAAGAGCAAGTTCATGTATTGATTGATGTTGTTCAATGTTGATTTTTAGGAACAATCATATGTAAGCAATGGTTTGGAAGAAGACTTAAACCAATACGAATAATTGTTGAGTTTTGTCTTGTTTTTTCTTAATTTTTTGAATTGTCTAATAACAACATCTCCTTTCCTTGATGTGTCTAATATGGATAGTTTGATAGACACAATTTATCATCTAAAGTATCAAAGTCTTCTCATGATTGTAATTAGATAATTGTTCTGTTAATTTAGTTGAAGATCACACATCGACTAGAGTAAAGACATTTCATAGTATATAAGTAGTGCAACCTCATCTCTTGAGTCGATTTTATAAGGTTTCAAACAACCCTTCAAGCAACCGTCTCAAGAAAAAGACAAAGAGAAGTTTACTCTAAACAAAATTCTGATCGATAGAATGTAGATAAAATTTAGTTTTAGAACGATGATGATTTTCATAAATTGAAGTTTGAATAGTTAAGTTTTTCTATATATAAGTTTTTTAACTTAATTGATAAAATATTTATACACTATTCATTTAAACCAACTCTTGGATCAAATTATTCGATCCTTACAAAATCTTAAATATATTTTTAAAATGGATTAAAATCAACTCATAAGTTATGATTTCACTCCATTATCAAATCTTTTTTTTAATTTTCATCTTTCAAAAAGTTTCAAAATAATGGTTCCTATTTATTAAGTATGAAACAAAAAAAAACTTATTAGAGGAATACATGACATAGACAAAACAAATGAAGAAAATAGACTTGAAGATAGGAAATGGGTAAGAAAATAACATTTTGCAAAGCTAAAAAGAATTAGGTGTTAAACAAGAATCTACCGAGAGATAAAAATAAAAAATTAAATGGTTAACATTAAAGGATACAAACACTAGATATTGTCAAACTATAATAAATTAGAGGAGAACTAATAAAGAAATAAAATTTGTAAGGATACATGGTGAATGGTGCGAAGATTCGACTAAGGTCAACTAACAAGGAAATCAAAAAAATTTACAAGGAGAAATTGGAAAAGGTGGATGGTTTGAAAGTAAGGTTGGGGAACATAGCATAAGATGTTAACATAATAGTTTATAAAACTAAAATCATGGAAGTTGTATGGATTTGTGAAAATACAAAAAGGTCTTGGTCCTTATGGGTTCAACTTCAACTTTATAAAGAAATTTCGGGACACTATAAAATAGGATATAATACATATTGCACATAGTTTTTATAGAAAAAAGAACTGACCAAAGGGAAGCAATGCATCATTCATAACACTCATTTCAAATATTGATAATATCCAAGGTTTTGATGAGTACAAACCTATATCTTTGGTAGGTTGTGTATATAAGATAATATCAAAACTATTATAATTTTTTTTATTTCTTAATATGGTATTAGAGTCATTTAGAATCTATCCTAAAGAGAGTTGGTTGGGCTTATTAGTTCATTCGCTATAATACCACCCATAAATATATAGTTTCATGCACAAGTTGGAGGGTTATGTTGGATCTTATGAGTCAGTTTTATAAAGTTGAGTTACACTTAAAACTCATTTCTTAATAAGACTTTCAATTATGTAATTAGTTATAACTATAACTATTTGATATATACATGAGTTTAAGTAACTTAGATTGACTTGGATTATGCATCTGTAGTTTGCTATTGGTCATATTTGTAATTCGTTTTCTTTCTTCTATTTCAAACATATAATGTATTTTTTGCTATATAATATTTTTTTCTTGTATGTGTTTATAAAAGATATTTTTATAGAGAACTTTCACATCTTTTTTCTATTTTTCTTTTCTCACATGTTAATTATATATCATTTAAACCATTCTTAATGTATGCTAACAAGAACAAAAATGAATATTCAAATTTCAAATACACCATGAAACACAAGTGTGTAAATTTAAAATTGTATGGTTTGAATTCAAAACTTCTATCATAATGGAAAATGTTTTTGCGGTCCATTGACCTTAGTTTTCTTTCCTTTTGAAAGAAAAGAGAGATAAAAATGTCAAAATTTAAGTGTAATTTTTTATTATTAATGTAAAACTATTTCAATTAAGTATTCATTATACTTTAACCAACACCAGAAAGTAGTGAAAAGACAGGTATTAAAAATTGTGAAAAAATACATGTTTAGAGTTTTTGCTATTTGAAAAGAAAAAATAATTTGTCTTAGGATATACAAGATCTCCCATGAAAAAAAGTTATTCTAAAATAACTCAAAATATTAAAAAAAAAACATTTTTTATACTTTTACACCAATAAAAATGAAACTGTGAGAATGAAAAATTATTTAAAATTTTAAAAGAGAGACTAAATATTAGAATACAAATTAAATAAGAAGTTACATCCTATATGACACAATCAAACCTACTAAAAACTAGTATACAATTTTTAAATAAGATCTTGTATTAAAGATACATTAATTATTTAACGTACTTCTTTACAAATATATAAAAAATTGTGAAAATTGTTATTGTAATAACCTTTTTTGTCCAGTTTTGTAAAATAGTGCTATTTGAATTGTATTTATTGGACTTGTGTATAGTTAATCACACTAATGTCAATCTGTAATTCGGTAAGAAAACTATTGCATTAATTGTTTTTATAATTTATATACTTGGATTTTATTTATATTTAAAGTAGAGTTTGTTTCTTTTTTTCTTTAAATTCGTAGAAAGTCATCCATAAATTCTTGTACCACAAGCATCTCATATTAAATTTTAACGAGTGTGCTAAATTTAGTTTAGATTAAAATATTTGAATAAATTTTGATTTCTTTTTTTATAAAATATAAAAATTCTAAAAAATAATCTTCGATCGTCACTTGTTAAAAAAAGTTTCCATGTTTATTTTTCGGTGTTTTATTTACTGATGAGTTGATTTTTCATAGAAAAATAATCCAAGAGAACAGTGGAAAGACCAGAAAAGTGCCACCAACTACCAGCACAAGCAAACGTGGCACCATCCTTTAACATCACCTTCACAACTTCTTCAACAGATTGAAATAGTCTACCAACAATAGCTTCTGATTTCTTCTTCAACTTTCTCTCGGTTATGGTTTTCTGAGACTGAACTTATTAAACAAGAAGAAGGGGGAAGAAGAAACAAGGAGAATAAGATGGGAATTGCAGTGGCAGGTGTGGATGTGTTGAGTGAAAAAGCGGCGATGATGAGAGAGTCTCTGCAGAAGAGTCAAACCATCACAGACAACGTTGTCACCATTCTGGGTTCCTTCGACCACCGTCTCTCGGCACTTGAAACCGCCATGCGTCCAACTCAGGTACCCTTTTTTCCTGTTCTCCATTAAATGGGGGAGGTTTTGAACGGTTTGCTTTGTTCAGCTTCAAAATGGGATTTTGGAAAATGGATTTTGTTGGGTTGACTTTTCTTTGACCCGAATGCTATGGGGTTTCGTTTTGGGGGGTTCTTCATTTTTTTTCAAGTGGGGATCTGGAGGGTGGTTGAATGTTGGATCTTTTCATCTGGGTTTGCAGATTAGAACTCATTCCATTAGGAAGGCTCATGAGAATATTGATAGGACTTTGAAGGCTGCGGAGGTTATTTTGGCTCATTTCGATCAATATCGTCAGGTTGGTTTCCTGGTGCTACTTGATTCAACCTCCGTGATCTGTTTCTCGTAATGTAGTTATTTTTTAATGAAGTTACTCTGTTGAATTGATGAATTGGAATTACAAAATCAAATTCTCTGTCATTTATCTGAAGGCATGCTTGTTTGTTGCCTGTGTTGCTTCGGTCAATTGTAAATTTGAAGGTCTGACCCTTGTCTCATTTGGTCAACTTAACTGATTTTTGCATTATGACGTTATTGCAAATGTTGTTTTTATTTAATTGAAAAAACTAATGATTGAGTGCCCAGAGAAGAGTTGTGTTGTGGAAAACTTTGGAAAATAAAGAAAGGAGTTCACATGACTTCTGTTCATGTTACAGAACATTTATGATGGGGTAACTACTTGTGTAATAACTCCAAGAAACAAGACTAAGGATTTTACTTTTGGGATACGATTGCATCAAGGCTCATCCTAAAATCTTATTATGGTCTCAGATGTGCTTTAGTACACACAAAAAATCGTCCCTAATTGTCTGTTTTTTTAGCAGATGTAGTTTTGATTGAGGAACTAGGGAAGCAGTTAACTTTAAACTCGAGTTTTGAGACAAACTTTGGAATCTGAGGATCTTCTCGTAAGTAGAGTAACATAGAGCTTACCCATTGCAATTTTAGCAAGAGACAGGAGGAATATGACTTGGATGTAAAAATGGGAGAAGATGTGTACTGCATGTTTATAAGATTAAATATCTGGGACCATTACCACAAAATGATGTTAAATTTAATGATATGTTACACACTAGATACATCAGGATGGCTAAAAGGAGAAAGCCTTTCATGATTATTTGTGATCACAAACTACCTATTCAACTCAAATATAAGTTGTATCATACGGCTATATATCTAGCCAATGCTATCAATTGCGGATTGTAAAGCCAATAATTTGATATATCAAATGTCACATAGGATTGTGCCATATGGTGGAATTTCATAATGGTTGAAATTTATGTGTAAAATAATAAGTTCTACGAAAATAAAAATAAAATAACACAAGTTGTTGTTATATCAACTGGAAAGTTCAATTGGATGAAGACCTGTCCAAGATGACAAGAGGACGCAAGACATATGCCACCACAACCACAACGATGATAGTGTCCGGGATAGTGGACAGATATGGAATCACAGATTTGAAAAATTCCTGTATGCTATCGTGCTATTGTACTTTAGTGCTGCAATAGCATCTATTTAACAACATTGCACCTTGCTATATATTCTGTGGTGCTAAATGTTGGGCTTTAAAGGGACAATAGGAGAAAAAGGTGGGAGTAATATAAATAAGAATGTTAAGATAGATGCATGACAACACTAGGAAGATATGATACAAAATGTGTATATGAGGAGATGTTGATGTGACACAGATTGAGAAAAGGATCATAATAGAATAAGTTAAGGTGTTCTACATGTACAAAGAATGTGACTAGAAGCATTGGTGCGGGTTGGGGAGTAGATTGGATGGTATTCAGTGCTGTGAAAAAGGGGAGGGGAAAAGGGAGTCGAAGAAGGACACATGAGAATGTTTTTAAGGGGGATGACATGATAAATGATATCTCTGAAAATTTGGTCTTTGAGCTGAATGACTTCATGTGATCTATGTAGCTGACCTTACCTAGTACAATAAGACTTTTATGGTTGTAGTTGTTGTTTTCTTTTCTCCACCAAGTCATGTCTTCTTTTCCTATCTTTATTTATATATTATAGCTGTCTTTTGTTTTAAGCTGAACCTTGGTACTTTAGCAATCTTGGAAGAGGATGTGTAGAAAAAATTCCATATCCTCTTAAAAAATTGATTTACAGGATGAAACTTCAGGACTTGTCTCCTCCTGTTTTTTTTAAAAATATGTGGTATGCCATTTACAATTTTTTGTTCACATTGATCTATTGTACAGGCAGAGGCAAAAATACTTAAAGGGCCACATGAAGACTTGGAAAACTATCTTGAAGCAATTGACAACTTGAGAAGCAATATTCAGTTTTTTGGCAGTAAGAAGGGTTTTAAGAGCAGTGATGGTATTGTTGTTCATGCTAATAATTTGCTAGCTAAGGCTATTTCAAAGCTAGAAGATGAGTTTAGGCAGTTATTATTATCTTACAGGTATTTATGTCTGTGCTTAATGTTCTTGTTTTGCCTTGTTTGGTGTAAAAATTATTTGCCTACATGAACTCAATAATCATTGATGGTTGTGCCAGATTGTCAAGAAAATGATGCTTCATTAGATAAACCAATCTTTAATGATAAACAAGAACAATTACCTGTGTAATAGTTGCTTCCTTTGCTGCTAATATCTAAATTTACTGGATGTTTCTCATTTTTATGCTTTATTTACATATGATGTTGAATAAAAACGAACTTTGATGAGTCTAATGCATTTTGAAGTGTGTTGATACTGTCTGCGGTTCTTAATTATTAGTTACATGGTGGTTTCCTTGATGCTATTTATTTTTGAAATATCCTCAGATTATTTAGGAGTATGATTTTCCTGATAAATGGATATGGTTTCCTTGAGGCATCTGTGGCAATTTGCCTATGAAGTTTGGTTATTTAGTAAATGTGTGATTCTTTTCTTCATCTGCTTTGAGAAAACTTTATTTATGCTATATTTGTGTTATTATAGCAAACCTGTGGAACCTGAGCGCCTCTTTGACTGCCTTCCAAACTCAATGCGACCTTCATCAGGATCACCTCACCATGAGGGCGATCCTAGTGGCAAGATACCTTCTAATCACCATCCGGAGTCTCACAATAATAATGCTGATGCTGTTGTATATACGCCTCCCGCTCTTATACCACCAAGATCTTTGCCGCTGCTACATGATTTAGCTCAGCAAATGGTTGAAGCTGGTCACCAGCAACAGTTACTCAAAATATACAGGTAGTGATCACTGTTTACTTGTTTATGACCTTACAGAAGGAAACGTTGAAATCGCCTAGTTATATTATAGACCTCTATATTTGAAAAGTTGTAATGAAAATGAAAGCTAAAATTTCACCGTGTAAAATTAAAAGCTATTTAGTAAATGTCTAGTGAATTAGGGAAGTGTCTATTGGAGATTGGTTCCAATTGATTAATTTATATAGGCCTGTTAGAGAATTAAATTGTTCATAGGCCTAACAGTTTTAGATTTTGGGAGAGTTGCCTTATAGATGTTAATGGAGGAGTCGTTGATTTTATCCATGCAGTTGATTACTCAATTCTCTAGTATACATTGATGTTGGCCAGATGCAATTTGTTTAGTAACTTTTTATGTCTCTATCTTCTTCCCTCTATAATTCTCTTTTCAATCCTTACTTTTTCTCTCGAGAAGTTGAATTTTTGCTATAGCATTAAAGCAGTAGCATCTCTACCTTGATACAAAATTCAGCTACATTAGAGGACAATAAAGGGAAAAAGGAAAGAAAATGTTAAACAAGATAAAATCCAGCAGATTGGAGAAGGGTAGAAGGCTGAATATCTTTAGTATGTGGTCTTCTTAGGTTTCTAGCTTGTAATTTGATGGGTCAACAATTAGCTTTTTGTTCAAGAATTCTCTGTAACTTGATCATTTTCAGCATTCTGTTGTCATTATTCTGGTGGGAGTTTCCAGCCACTCATTACCAATAATATCTAGTATTCTCTGTTTTTAAAACTCAACCTTGGTCGGTTTGTGTTACCCATCATTGCTGACTGTCAGGGGTTCTTAAGTAAATTTTCTAGGCAAGTTTTTTTTTTTCCTTTTCTAGTGATGCTGGTATGTTTCTGACACATGGGCTGTCCTTTATTTCTAGTTCTAAATTTTGTAGGATGCTTTTTAGGAAGAATGATATGGAAGTCATCCCAACATAAAAAATAACTTTTATCTAAGAAAAGCCCTGTCCATGTGTATCCCAACATGTGTTTGCATATGCTACCATGCTTATATCTTAAGAAAGTGCTTGATAATATGAGGACCTCAATCTATAAGTAATAGATTAAGGCTCTTATGAATTAATTTGAGGCTGTTTGGGTTGTTATTGGATTGATCCATTATCATTTATTAATCTAGGTGGGGGCACTGTGGGTGACGTCTTCTAGACGCTGATCCCTGTAAAAAATGATGACTTCTTCTCTTACTTAGCGCGTAGGTTGTGTGATTAAGAATGAGCGGAGGCAGAGGTAGCTTTATTTTCCAACTTTTGGGTCAAGACTCTCAGACCTATCTATGGCCCCTGCAGCAGTTAGACTGGCTTGGTACTGCTACTGTCACTCCACTGATTCAAAAGGGTTTCCTTCGGCCTGCCGCCGATTTAGAGTTTCTACTTATTGCATACGGTCTCGATGGTTCCCCTCTTTACCAATCAGTACATTCCCCTATCTCTAAAGAAAGGGCTGCTTTAGCTCCTCAATTCGAGAAAGGAAGACTCGTACCTGTTGCTGACTGGGAGTTTCCTATTG
>Ga0123342_1009156_pt1 | contig 12024 bp, 5 predicted proteins | sample Turbeawhitnodule_FD_89960 | JGI IMG/M metagenome (GOLD analysis project Ga0123342, IMG submission 89960) | Root nodule microbial communities of legume samples collected from Mexico - Turtle bean Mexico white nodule | ecosystem: Host-associated > Plants > Roots > Nodule | place: Mexico: Nepantla... | reverse complement strand
CGCAGAGGCAAAAACTTCTAACACATCTGCCACTCCTCCATTAAAGACGATCGAGTTCCTATGCTTCCAAATTTCACTCACAATTCCAACCCAAATTGCCCCCCAAACATCATTAACTGAATCTGATGTCTGACTCAACATGTTTGAGCATACATCAAACTCTCAACAACAGATACACATAAGAGATATTATTCACCCGTTCCGAATCATTCTCTGGACATTCCATGAAACTAAATATGCATGGCTTTTAGTTTTTAATGTAATTTAATTTCTAATTCACAAAATTTAGTAAATTATTAGTTTTAGTTTTAAATTAATATTTAAATTTAAAAAATCCAAATCGTTTTTAAAATATTTATGTGTTCACCTTTTAAAGAATGATTAAAAAGAACTTTCGAAATTTATTACCAAAAAATAATTAAAAATTACAAATACAAATGTTAGTTTAAATATAGTAATAATAGAAATTAGTTAATACATTTTATATGATTGACCATAAAACTTGAAGTCTCTTAAATACTAATGCAGTCGTTTTCCCGTACCTGACACGGTTGAGTAGAATCGGTATTAAATAGAAGCAATCTAGATGTAGTTATGTAACTAAAACCATTAAATTTATTTTTTCATTTTTTATTTTATTTACAGATTTCTTTTTATCACAACTTCATTGGACCGATGTAGCATAAAACTTCTCAAGAACATAAAAAAAAACCCTTTGGGACAGTGAGAACTGAACTAAGAAACAAAATATTTTCCTAACAACTTAAAGAAATGAAGAAAGTGGTAATGGGTTTTATAGATTTGAATTAGTCAGAATTTACACACCAACATGTTTACACTAAAAGTCTAAAATCAACTTATTATAAACATGTTCACACTAAAATCAACTTAAAGAAATCACCTTATTATAAAAATCCATATATAAAGAAAACACCTTCACCAAATACAAATTATTTTATGTCATATTAATTGTGCCATACGACTTTTGGGTTTGTGGAAATATGATATACCAAACTAACCACAGGAATATACATTTTGTGTTTTATAAATACCATAATCTAATCATGAGAAATCATTCACCACACAACTATTCTAGCCTTGCATTCTTATCTCTACCAAAATATCATGGCCGAATCACTTCTTTTCAGCTTAGCAGAATCGCTCGTAGGAAAGCTCGCTTCTGGTGTCGTTCAAGAAGCTTCTTTGGCTTTTGGTGTGCATAGCGAGTTACAAGAGATGAAAACAACTATGGCACTCATCAGAGGTGTTCTCTTAGATGCTGAGCAAAAGAATTTCCTCAGCAGTGCACTGAGTGAATGGCTGAGACAGATCAAACGCGTCTTTTCTGATGCTGAAGATATAGTCGATGATTTTCAGTGTGAAGCCTTGCGGAAGCACGTTGTCAAAACCTATGGTGGCATCTCAAGGAAGGTAAGCCATTTCTTCTCAACAAGTAATCCTCTTGTTTATCGTCTTAGAATGGCGCATCGCATTCAAAATATCAACACCAGGTTGGCCAAACTTGCAGCCCAAAGAAACATGTTTGGGCTTCAAATCATTGACCAAGATACACGTGTGGTGCACGTGAGGGAACTGACTCATTCTCATGTAAACCCTTCCAATGTTACAGGAAGGGAACATGACAAAAATCAAATAGTCAAACTTTTGGTACAAGATGGTAATCACCAAAGTCTTTCTGTTATTCCCATTGTGGGAATGGGAGGCTTGGGAAAAACCACACTTGCTAAGTTGGTCTTCAATGACACCGACATCGATGAATGTTTTTGGTTGAAGATATGGGTGTGTGTCTCTAATGATTTCGAACTTAGGAATGTCCTCATTAAAATTCTCAATTCTGCTCCAAACTCAACTAGGGAAAACTTCAATAACTTCGAGACTGAGCAACTTCAAAATCGTTTGAGAAATATACTTCAAGGTCAGAAGTTCCTCCTTGTGTTAGATGACGTGTGGAACGAGGATCGTGCAAGATGGGATGAGTTGAAGGAAATAATAGATTCAGATGTCGAAGGGAGTAAAATCCTAGTGACTACTCGTAGCCATGAAATAGCTAACATGATGCGCACTAAATTCTCAAATTCGTACTTTCTACAATGTCTCTCAGAAGAGGATTCTCGTTCTCTTTTTGTGAAGTCTGCTTTTGAAGATGGAGATGAGAAAAAGCACCCACAACTATTGGAGATTGGAGAAGAAATTGTAAGAAAATGTGGAGGGTTACCATTGGCAGTGAAAACGGTGGGGAGTTCACTGTTCTCGAGGGTTGATAAGAAAGAGTGGGAGTCCATAAGAGACAATGACATTTGGAATTTAAAACAAAATGAAAAGGGAATTTTGCCAGCTCTCAAACTGAGTTATGATCAGCTGCCTTCATACTTAAAACCATGTTTTGCTTCTTTCTCCCTTTACCGACAAGACTTTGTATTTTGTTGTTCTCACACTTCTACCCTGTGGGGAGCACTTGGTTTTCTTCCACCGCCAAAGGAAAGTGAATCAATGATTGATGTTACATATCAACTTTTGCATGAACTATGGTCAAGATCTTTTCTTTCAGATTATGTTGACTTGGGGAGCGATTGCTCATTTAAGTTACATGATTTGGTGCATGATCTTGCAACTTATATTGCAAAAGGTGAGTTTGAAAGAATAGATCTCCGCAATCCAAAAATATCTGAGAATGTCCAACATTTAGCCTTTATGGATAATAATTTGCTTGCTCAAGCTTTTCCTCTCACAGGTTTGAGAAGTCTGTGTTTTCCTATTGGAATAAACAATGAAGCTTTCTTGAATACATTATTGTCCAGAAGCAAATACTTGAGGGTTTTAGAATTATATTTATATGAATACAAGAGTTTGCCTGACTGCATTGGAAAGTTGAAACATTTAAGATATCTTAATCTTCTGAAGAGTGAAAAACTTGAGCGACTCCCTGATTCGATTTGCAAACTTCAAAATTTGCAAAGTTTGAATCTTTTGGGATGTATAAAGCTACAAAAATTACCCAAAGGAATAAAAAATCTAATCAGTCTTCGAGACCTTAATATAACCACAAGACAAGTTGATTTTCCAGAAGAAGAGATTGCAAGTTTGACTTCTTTAGAAAATTTATATTTTTGTCACTGTGATAATTTGGAGTCATTGTTCGAAGGAATTCTACTACCCACTCTGAAAAAATTGTCTTTATATGACTGTAAAAGTCTAAAGACAGTGTCATTTCACGCCATTACAAATGTAAAGGTTTTGAATATCTCTGAATGTGACAAGTTGGAATTGTCGATGGGTCTTGGAAACCAAATCCCTGATTCAAGGTTAAAGTCTCTTATTCTTAATGACTTGCCACAACTGGTTACGCTGCCTCAATGGCTTCAAGGATCTGTCAACTCTTTAGAAACATTAGCTATTGTAGGTTGCATCAATTTTGAGGAGCTTCCGGATTGGCTACCAACTCTCATTTGTCTTAAATTACTTGTAATTATCAATTGTCCAAATTTGTTGTCACTCCCTGAGAATATGCGTCACCTCACAAATCTTAAAGAGTTAAAAATCAGTGGTTGTCCTGAATTATACAAAAGATTCAAGCCTGAAGTTGGACAGGATTGGCACAAGATATCACATATCGAACAAGTTTACATTGATGAATTAGAAAATGAAGAAGAGTTCTCAGAATAACACAAAGAGTTGAAGGTAATAATTTTAAACTTTTTTTTTGTCTATTAGATGATTATTTTTTACCTTTTTTTTAATTTTAAAAGAAACTTTTTTCTTCTTTGTACAGATTATACCATTTTGTCAGTATCTCCACCTCATAAGCGACTAATCTAGCAGGAAGCTGTGGAATATCTTTTTCACATACAAACTATGTACTTATAAATTTGTACAATTTTGTCACTTCTGAACTTTCGATACAATTATTTTATACAAAATAAAGTGTTGGCAAAGTCGATATTTTGTAATAGCGGTGTCAACATGAACTGTAGATCAAATAAAGAAGAAGAATATATCCTTTTTTAGACATTTTCTATATCATTATTTTTTAACGATTAAAAAAATAGTCTTTTAAAAATTAATTTTCAAAACAATCAATTTAAAATATAAAAGTTTACTTTTAAATATATTTATTTATTTTTTTTCATGTTTCCAAAATATGTAAAATTCATTTTATACATTTTTTACATTTTAATTACTTATAAATTGAATAAAATTTATAAATATAAATTCAAAACTTGTCCAATTAATCAATAAACATTTCCAACTTCAATATAATTAATTAATGTCCGGGAAAGAGACTTAATCACCGCGCTCTTCCACAAATTTCATAATTTTGTTTGCACTTTATGTTTTGGGAAAAACAAACTTAATATTATTTGTTATGCTCATTCACATCAACATCAAGCTAAGTTTGTTTGACCTTTCTCAAGCCCTATAATAAGCTTTCTCTTCATTCTTGTTAGCAATATTAATAGTAGTAGGTTTCTCAACTTGAAAGGTCAAATTAAGATCCAACACACCTTAGTGAAATTGGACGGTTCATTCTAATAAGAAAAATCATCCATTAAAGATTGGAACAAACTTAACATGTGAATGTAAAGATACTGGAACACATATTGCAACTAACACATTCTATTAATACTTTGAGTCATAAATTAAACATACATACAAATTCAGAAAACAAACAAATCTTCTATGCATACTAATGCTATTTTTTGGATGATACATTAGTACACAAAACATAATTATGCTAATAATATTAACATTATTTAGTAATTCATATGCATTAACTGGAAATATTTGTTATCTTTGTATATACAAATAAAACTAATAACACATTCGTTATCAAGAGAAATATCTATTAATTACAAGGACAATTAATCAACCTTTGGGTGATCCACAAAGGTCTTCTAATAATGCATTTCAATTAGTCATAAACCATTAATTTAGCATTCATTCTATATGTAATTGAAATAAAATGCATCAATAATTTGAAATTAAAACCATAAAGATTTGATCACTTTGCCCATTACAAATCTATCATATAATTAATTTCATAATCATATCATTCATGAACAAATTATACAAATATATATTTATGCAAGTACTTTTATTCATCTTAATATTTCTCTCTTACATTCAAATAAAACAAAATTCACGAGTTATGGTGCAATGAAAAATTTGAGATTTCATGATTTTAATTTGAAATCAATTCATAACGTAGCAAAAATAAAGGAATAAATTAAACCTTAAAATTTATCCTCAAAATGCTATTATTTTCTTTGCAATATTCATATTTTAAAATTAGGGCTCATAAAATTGGAAAAAACATTTTTCATGGATAATCATAAATTGGAAGAACCATACTCTGATTATGTAAAATCATCTAAGCGTACAATATTTATATTTATTGCACAACATATACAATGTCTCAATACACATTTTTTTGCATATGATCTAGTTCTAGTGGAAGGGTCAAGAGAGAAAATAAATGGTAAATTAGTTATGGAGAAAACCCCTGGAATCACATAGTTTCAATTTCACTAGAAACAAAAACAGAGTACATAAAGTGAAAATTCAGCAACAGATGTTCTATTATTAGCTTGAAGATTAACATTGGGTATCTGCATATCACAAGTAATAGAGTTTAGTGAGGAATTTATTTATTTTTTTGTTAAATGTTGATATTGAATTTAGTACTTGAAAAAGTGAAAATTTGGATGTAGTCTAAAGTGTAATTAACAATAAAAACTTAATTGAAAATTGTTCTAAAAAGGCATAAATACTTTGGTGGCTAGCAGGTGAAATTGCACAGGATTAGAATTTGAGTGTATATGGATTGGAACTTCACAGAAGCATAGTATATGCAAGATACAAGTCATCCATGATACCATTTCTATTGCTCGACCACAGTATAAATATCATAATTATGTTATATGATTCAACATCAAATTCATTTTTTCACTAGTAAAAAATCATTAAATAAAATTAACAATAAAAAAATAATTAATCGTTATATTAATAAGATTATATATTATTTGAGAGACGGAACTATAGTCTCAAAGCATGCCACAAATTCAATTTTCATGGTGGATGCAAAAATAACTAATTATTTCACACTTTTTCTATGAAATCATTTCTCTGTCTAAAAGATACACATGATCAAATGTAGACTTTCTTCTATCTATACAACCAACAAAATCTGAATTTGTATATTTAATAATTTCAAGAGCATCAATTCTTCCATAAGTAAGCATGTGATTTTTTGTCCCTTATAAGTATCTTAATATTTTCTTCGTAGCTTTCCAATAATCCAATCATGGATTACTCCGGTATCTAGCAAGCATACCAGCTGCAAAATTAATATATGGCCTTATACATGTTTGAACATACATCAAACTCTCAATCACATATGCATACATACTTTTTGATACAAACGTAATAGATTTATATCATATAGTATACCTCACCCATATTTTCCATTCAAAGTTGTAAGAGAGAAACTTCTAGTCTCACTTAATAAACCAAGATTATTACACTACAAGAAAATCATTAAATAGAGACTAATTTTAAAGACAAAAAATAATTAGTCACTGTATTAACTAAATTAGATAATATATTTGAAACTAACAAAATTATTGATATAGTAAGTAGTTTATATTATTAATAAATAATTTTTAAATTAGTATCTAATTAGCTACTAACTAATTATATTCTAAATTCTAAATATATTCTAAAGTTGGTGATGGTTATGTCATCTTTAGTCATTAGTGTTGTCGCAATTAACAATATTTGTGTTTAATGTTATTTATGTTTTAAAATATTTATTTAAATTTTTAATTAATTTAAATTTAATATTATCTAATAAATATGCATGGATTTTAGCTTTTAATGTGATTCAATTTCCAATTCAAAAAATTTAGTAAATTATTAATTTTAGTTTTAAATTACTATTTAAATTTTAAAAATCCAAATCGCTATTAAAATAATTATGTGTTCACCTTTCAAAGAATGATTAAAAAGAACTTTCGAAATTTATTACCAAAAAATAATTATAAATACAAATGTCAGTTTAAATATAGTAATAATACAAATTAGTTAATACATTTGATATGATTGACCATAAAACTTGAAGTCTCTTAAATTAATTTTTTTTAATACATTTGAAATGAATGACCATAAAACTTCAAGTCTGTTAAAATATAGTTTTTAATACTGGGACATCCACTTGAATTCCCACCTCAAAGGGGAAAAAAACTAATGTAGTCGTTTTCCGGTACCTGACAGGGTTGACTAGAATCGATATTAAATAGAAGCAATCTAGAAGGTAGTTCTGTAACCAAAACAATTAAAAATATATATTTTATTTACAGATTTCTTTTTATCACAACTTCTTAGGATCGACGTAGCATAATACTTATCAAGAACTAGAAAAACCCTTTGGGTCAGTGAGAACAAGTTAAAGAAATGAAGAAAGTGGTAATGGGTGTTTTATTGATTTGAATTAGTCAGAATTTACACAGCAACATGTTTACACTAAAATCAACTTATTATAAACATGTTTACACTAAAATCAACTTAAATAAATCACCTTATTATAAAAAACCATACATAAAGAAATCTCCTTCACCAAATACAAATTATTTTATGTCACATTAATTATACTAGCCCATATGACTTTTGGGTTTATAAATACCATAATCCAATGATGTGAAATCATTCACCGCACAACTACTCTAGTCTTGCATTCTTCTCTCCCGAAACAATATTATGGCCGAATCACTTATTTTCAGCTTTGCAGAATCACTCATAGGGAAGCTCGCTTCTGGTGCCGTGGAAGAAGCTTCTTTGGCGTTTGGTGTACACAGCGAGCTACAACAGATGAAAGCAACTATGGCACTCATCAAAGGCGTGCTCTTAGATGCTGAGCAAAGGAATCCGTTGAGCAGTGCATTGAGCGAATGGCTGAGACAAGTGAAGCGCGTGTTTTCTGATGCTGAAGACATAGTCGATGACTTTGAGTGCGAAGCCTTGCGGAACCATGTTGTCAAAACCTACGGTGGCTGCTCCAGAAAGGTGCGCCGTTTCTTCTCCACAAGTAATCCTCTCGTTTATCGTCTTAGAATGGCACATTGCATTCAAGATATCAACTCTAGGATGGCCAAACTTGCAGCCCAAAGAAACATGTTTGGCCTTCAAATCATTCACAAAGATACACGTGTGGTCCACGTAAGGGAAATGACTCATTCTCATGTAAACCCTTCCAATGTTATAGGAAGGGAACATGACAAAAATGAAATAGTAAAACTTTTGGTGCAACATGTTCATCACCAAACTCTTTCTGTTATTCCCATTGTTGGAATGGGAGGCTTGGGAAAAACCACACTTGCTAAGTTGGCCTTCAATGACACCAACATTGATGCATGTTTTTCCTTGAAGTTGTGGGTGTGTGTCTCTAATGATTTTGAACTTAGGAATGTACTCCTTAAAATTCTCAATTCTGCTCCAAACCCAACTATGGAAAACTTCAATAACTTTGAGACGGAACAACTTCAAAATCGTTTGAGAAATACACTTCAAGGTCAGAAGTTCCTCCTTGTGTTAGATGACGTGTGGAACGAGGATCGTGTAAGATGGGATGAGTTTAAGGAAATAATAGATTCGGATGTTGAAGGGAGTAAAATCCTAGTTACTACTCGTAGCCATGAAATAGGTACCATGATGCGCACTAAATTCTCAAATTTTTACCTTCTAGAATGTCTCTCTGAAGAGGAATCTCTTTCTCTATTTTTGAAATCTGCTTTTGAGTATGGAGATGAGAAAAAGCATCCACAATTGTTGGAGATTGGGAAAGAAATTGTAAAAAAATGTGGAGGCTTACCATTGGCTGTGAAAACAGTGGGGAGTTCACTGTTTTCCAGGGTTGATAAGAAAGAGTGGGAGTCTATAAGAGACAATCAGATTTGGAATTTTAAACAAAATGAAAAAGCCACTTTGCCAGCTCTCAAACTAAGCTACGATCAACTGCCATCATATTTAAAACCATGTTTTGCTTCTTTCTCCCTTTACCCACAGGGTTATGCATTTTGTTGTTCTCAAATTTCTACCCTATGGGGAGCATTTGGTTTTTTGCCACCGACAAAGGAAAGTGAATCAGTGATTGATGTTACATATCAACTTTTGCATGAATTGCGGTCAAGATCTTTTCTTTCAGATTATGTTGACTTGGGGGACGATTGCACATTTACGTTACATGATTTGGTGCATGATCTTGCAACTTATATTGCAAAAGGTGAATTTGAAAGAATAGATATCCGCAATCCAAAAATATCTGAGAATGTCCAACATTTAGCCGTTATGGATAATAATTTGATTGCTCAAGCTTTTCCTCTCACAGGTTTGAGAAGTCTGTGTTTTCCTATTGGAATGAACAGTGAAGCTTTGTTGAATACATTCTTGTCAAGATGCAAATACTTGAGGTTTTTAGAATTATGCGATTCTGAATACGAGAGTTTGTCTGCCTGCATTGGAAAGTTGAAACATTTAAGATATTTTAATCTTATGTGTAGTAAAAACCTCGAGGGACTCCCTGATTCGGTCTGCAAACTTCAAAATTTGCAAAGTTTGAATCTTTATGGATGTACAAAGCTGCAAAAATTACCCAGAGGAATAAAAAATCTAATTAGCCTTCGAAACCTTCATATAACCACTAGACAAGTTGATTTTCCAAAAGAAGAGATTGCATTATTGACTTCTTTAGAAAATTTATATTTTTGTCATTGTGATAATTTGGAGTCATTGTTCGAAGGAATACTACTACCCACTCTTAAAAAGTTGTCTTTATATGAATGTAAAAGTTTAAAGTTCGTGTCGTTTGATGCCATTACAAATCTAAAGGATTTGAGTATCTCTCAATGCTACAAGTTGGAATTGTCGATGGGTCTTGGAAACCAAATCCCCAATTCAAGGTTAAAGTCTCTTATTCTTGAAGACTTACCACAACTGGTTACGCTGCCTCAGTGGTTTCAAGGATCTGTGAACTCTTTAGAAACATTAGCTATTAGAGGTTGCATCAATTTGGAGGAGCTTCAGGATTGGCTACCAAATCTCATTTGTCTTAAAATACTTGTAATTTTCAATTGTCCAAATTTGTTGTCACTCCCCGATAACATGCATCACCTCACAAATCTTAAAGAGTTAAGACTCAGTGGTTGTCCTGAATTATACGAAAGAATTAAGCCTGAAGTTGGACAGGATTGGTACAAGATATCTCATGTAGAAAATGTTTACATTTATGAATCAGAAAATGAACAAGAGTTCTCAGAATAACTCAAAGTTGAAGGTAATAATTTTAACCTTTTCTTTTTCTATTAGATGATTATTTTTTACCTTTTTTTAATTTTAAAATAAATGCTTTTTTTCTTTGCACAGGTTATACCATTTTGTCAGTGTCTCCACCTCATAAGTGACTAATCTAGGAGGAAGTTGTGGAATATCTTGTTCACATACAAACTATGTGCTTATAAATTTGTACAATTTTGTCACTTCTGAACTTTCAATACAATTTTTTTTATACAAAATAAAATGTTGGCAAAATCGATATTTTGTAACAGCGGTGTCAACATGAAGTGTAGATCAAATAAAGAAGAAGAATATATCATTTTTTAGATGTTTTAGTAAATCATTATTTTTTTTAACGAATCGATTAAAAATTTATTTTTAAAAAATTAATTAATTTTCAAAACAACCAATTTTAAAAATTAAGTTTACTTTTAAATTTGTAAAATTCATTTTTTGACATTTTAATTACTTATAAGTTGAATAAAAATTATAAATATAAATTCAAAACATGTGCAATTAATTAATAAACATTTTCAACTTCAAGATAATTCTATCTCACCATATCAAACATACCAAAGTTATTATTTTTAAATGAAAACAAAAAATAAAACTGTAAGGAACTCAAGTGAAAAGTTTGTGATTATGAAGGAGGGATGAGAAGTCATAAATCAAAGCTAGTTAGAGAAAAAGAACGCTTAACAACATAAGAACTAATTATTGAGATGAACAATATAATTTTGTTATAAGAAATAAATATTATGGTGACAACACTTTGATAAAAAGAAAATAAAGTTGTGTTAAGATAACACAATTATTTTAGTATTAAATTAATAAAAAATTACCCTCTTAAGTGATTCTTTCACAACTTCTTTAAACTCTTACAACCCCTTAACAATTCTTTATAATAATTATTTCTTCAGTAATTTAATTTATATTTTAATTTAATATAGCGTGAAAATAAAATTTTTCTTGTTGATAACATTATTATGCTATGAAACTGACAAGACTAGGGAAATGATGCTAAATTTTTTATTTTTTTTGTTATTTATGGGAATTCATAATATTTCAGTCGGGTTATTATTTCTTAGGCTTTGGTTGGCTATTTCGCTTAGGTGAATTTTTTTTTATACCCCATGTTTACTTGATTCTATGGAGGTTTTGAAAAAAATTAAAATATTTATACTTTATATTTTCACATTACAATATTTGAAAATATGTTTAAAAATACACAATTATAAATATATATTTAAAATTCAGAAATAATTTGAGGCTATATAGTGTAAAATGTTTTTTGAGAGCTATGAAAATGGTAAGAAAAAGGAATAGAAGTGCAAAAGAAAAATGATGTTTACTTCAACCTTTTTGGTTGCGTCTCCAATGGGCACACGTGATGCTAGAATCTCACCTCACTTATCTTCTTCCTTTTCAAAACTAAAGGATTCAACTACGAATATTATATATATAGTTTTTTACATGTAAAAAGAGATTTAATGAGAAATTCATTTTGATTAAAAACTAAAATTTAGATCATACAATCATTTATAAATAAAAAATTATGATTATTTATCTTAATAGTCACGTGATTACTTAATATTATAATAGGACTTCCTCACACCACTTATGTTATTTTAATATTAAATAACTCATCATCAGACTTTATAATTAATTTTTATTTTCTCG
>Ga0123342_1009155_pt1 | contig 12024 bp, 4 predicted proteins | sample Turbeawhitnodule_FD_89960 | JGI IMG/M metagenome (GOLD analysis project Ga0123342, IMG submission 89960) | Root nodule microbial communities of legume samples collected from Mexico - Turtle bean Mexico white nodule | ecosystem: Host-associated > Plants > Roots > Nodule | place: Mexico: Nepantla... | reverse complement strand
GGCAAACGAAGCTTACACTCAACTTAGCAACAATGAACGAAGCACAACCTCCTCTTTTGCAGCTCAAAGCAAAGCTTCACACATTCATGAACTTCCTCTTCCTCACCATTCAATGTTTTCATATGTGAAGAAGACAAGGGCATTTTAGGATTTTTAAAAGTATGTCGGGTGCCAGTCACAATTGATCGGGTGCAGGAAGCAATTGCCAACCTAAAATCGTTGACGATGGGCCGAATTATTTGGTCCAACAAATGAATGGGTATGTGTTTGGACAAAACCAATATGATTGTTTCTTCCTGCACCTCCATAGGATCTTCTACCACCCCATACTTAACGTGAAAAATACCTTTTTAACCTTCTTGTGCTACCAACTTCCAGATTATATAATCTGGACACGCATTTGAAAAAATACTTTCGGATTATGTAATCGGAAGCTAAAAAAGACTTCTAGATTACATAATCTGGAAACTAATCATGCATCTGAAAAAAGGCTTCCAGATTATGTAATCTGGAAGTTAATTACGAATTTGAAAAAATACTTCCAAATTACGTAATCCGAAATATTATAGAGGGATAATTTTGAAAATATGAAAATTTATGGAGGTGGGAGAAGAATATATGGAGGTGCAGGAAGAAATAACTAACCAATATTTATCTCACAAAGTTACACAGGTATTCTATTATGTTGTAGACTAATACTATATACACTCCCCTACTTTATTAACACACTTTACTATTGTAAAGGCCCACTTAAGAAACTTTGATTGCTGGGTTTTTCATATCATGGGTTTGAATCTGAAGTGATATTGTACAGAGAATGTAAATATAACTTACTTTTGTTTCTGGTATGATATATGAATAACTTTTTACATTTTCATGATAATGATCGATAATCATAAAATATTTATTGTATTTTACTCCTATAACATATGAGCAAACATGTGAAAAAAAAGACTAATTCAACATTTTGGGTGGAAAGTAGTAGGGAATATTATAACAAACTAGATGTTTATAATGATGTCAACAAGTAATATTTCCATGTGTTTTGCGAGTTTTGTAAAATTATTCTTAGATATTATTTATTGTTTACTATTGAAAAGTAATAACATCATATTTTAATACGTTCTCTTCAAATGCTAAAAAATATTCTCAAGAAAATGTGAAAAAATATATTTTTTAATTTACTATAACTTTCACTACTATTTTAATCATTTTAAAATCTAAGAAATAATTTTTAATAAGATAAAAACCAGCACTCTAAATTAATTCAACTTATTTGAGTTTATAAAATATTAAGGCAAATTCTTTTTCACCTCCATCCATATTTTTTCATGCACCTTTATATATATATATATATATATATATATATATATATTTTAATTTCAACAATACTTGTTTTTAAGTATGATGGAAAGTATGATTTTTTTTTTCTCATTTTCAAGTAATAGTGGTTGCTTATGGTGACTGGTGGTGAATCTAGTAATTGAAGTAAGTTTTATGATATTCTTACAAGAATGGTTGTGTTTTAGTTCACTTATTTATTTATTTTTTAAAAAGTCAAGAAATCTAAAAAAAAATCCAACAAAATGCAACTAAAAAGAATTATCTTTGTATTTTTCTTGCCAACCCTCTTCAATATACTCAAATGATAAAATTGTTCAATAAAACATATTATGAATAAAAAAAATATAAATGTTGTGATAAAAAAAAACTATCGAGATGGAATTGATGTTATTTAAAAAAATAAATTATAATTCTTTTTAATTATAAATTTTTTTAAAAAGTTAAAATCCATTTTTCATATTGTTGAGTTTGAGGGAGAATTTTCAAAATTAATCAAGACATCTTAATGTATAGTGAAAATCTGAAAAGAAAAATGTTGAGGCTTAACCAAATTGGGCAAGCCAATTACGAAACTCCACCTCACCTTCCCAATTCCAACCCTTCCCCTCCTTTTTTATGATTTGGAGTACAGCCTGGTTTGAATTTCGCTTACAACACCGAACCATCCCACTGGAAATTACACATATACCCCAAACAGTTCATCCATAACCCTATTATCTACAACGGTCACAAGGACATAACAGTAATTCCACATCTCACATCAAAACTACCACCGCTAACCTCAGCAAACCACCACCGGAACGAAACCAAATTCCTCTATTCTTTTCTCTCTCTCTGTCTCTGTCTCCGAACGAGATCCGTCAAACCCAAACCCCAATTCCCAATCTACCGATTCCTCTGATTTCGCCGGAGCGAAGATGGGCGATTTTAACCTCGCCCTGGTGATCGTGGCGGTGGTGATCTGCGTGATCGTGTTTCTCGTCAACGTGTACCTCTTGGTCAACTACCAGCATCCCGATGACGCCAACCAGGCCTACTTCCCGAAATTCGTCGTCGTTTTGGGTCTCTCCGTCGCCGCCATCTCCATCCTCATGCTCCCCGCCGACGTGGCGAACCGCCAAGCCTGCCGCCACGCGATCTACAACGGGGCGTGCAACCTCACTCTCCCCATGAAGGAGCTCTGGCTCGCCGTTTACATCCTCGACGCCGTCCTCGTCTTCTTCGTCATCCCATTCGCCATGTTCTACTACGAGGGCGACCTTGACAAGTACTTTTTTTTTTTTCTTTGTTTGGTTTGAAATTTGAATTGTTTTTAAGCGTTTCGTGGGTTTGAATGAAATGTTTTGCTGGGTGTTTTCTGCTTTGTGTGCAGGACTGTGGGGAAGAGGGTTAAGAGTGCATTATTGTGGATGGTCACCACGGCTATAGTGTGCGCTCTCGTTCTGGGTATTTTATACGGTATGAATCATTAATGTGATGTTGCTCTGGTTTACTTTGGGTCGCGTTATGTTATGTGGGTTTAGGTGGCGTTATGTTATGTGAGTCATGTCTCTTTTTACTTAGTCGTGTAAGGTAGGACTGAGTAGTGCTTTGTGTTTTAGTTGACGTGTTTTGTTAAGGACTAAGAATTGTGGAAATGGGATTGGGGATTTGTGTGTAAAGGTGATGGGTGTGTGATTGTGCGGTTTCTTTAAAGGAAAATGAAAGATGGATTTCGTGTAATTGTGCATGTGGGGAGAAAGGGTGGGACATATCACATTTGAGGGGGTTTCATGTTGCTCTTTGTAGTGATGAGTATAGAGGTTTCTTTAAGAGGGGTTTTGTGAATAAAACAGTTTAGGGTGCTGTGGTTCATGGGTTGGGTGACAGGCTGGGAGGACTCTTGGATTAATCGTGTTATGGGAAGTAAGGATCTGGGTGTGTTTGCGAGGTTGGATAGTGGGTGGGATTTGTTTGAAGGCTGTTTTTTTTGTAGAACAACTTACCTTGGAAAGATTTTTGTGTGGTTAAAGATATTGGCGGGTGAATAGAAGTGGAGAGAGGCAAAATATAATCTGCTGCATTTTTGCAGGGTTTTTATCGGGACTAACGAAGTGCTGCTTGGCAATGCTTTGTGCTTTATAAGTAATAAGTAATAAGCAATTTTTTAAGAGATACGGGTTAAAAAAGGAAGGGTTTGTTGTTGGATTATTGATAACAAAAGGGAGACTAAGATTGGGTGAGTCTTTCTAGCAACAATAATGCATACTGCACTGCAAGCAAGAGGAGCTTAATCAAAGTTTATATGAGTGAAATTGTGTCCAGGCATTATGGTTCACATTATTAGATGGGACAGGTAGGAAGGAGTCACAGACTTGGTCCGAAAAAAAGAAAGCTACTGAGAATTTCAACTCATTAAACCTGTTTCATTTCATTGACAATGTTCTCCTTTTGATGTAGGACTAAGAAATGGAAATCATTCTACACAAAATAAACAATTGAAATTTTTAAAATTATATTTATAGGTGTAAAAGGTATTGCATAATTCATAATCATCCTTAAAGAGTTAAAGTTCCGAATTTAATCATTATTGTTTCAAGAAGAATATCATCTTTGTTTGTCATTTCAAATTCAATTGAATAAAGATACAATACAAAAACCCACCTAATGGCTCTGATACCATATTACGAAGTGGACTTTAAGCCTAACTTAACCCCATAAAACCGGTTCATAGGGTTGAGGTTTGCACCCACTTATATACAATAAAAGGCTCTAATCTTTAGTCGATGTGGGATCTTCAACAATTTTAAATCTGATGTGGTTTATTCTGAGATTTAAACTGTGTTTGTTTATGCTTCTCTTCTATTGATCTATTAGGGCTGGTTGGAAAGGTGGACTTTACTGTCAGGCATCTCTCTTCATCCACAACTGCATTTCCTAACACATGGACATTCAATAGTAATGAACAATGTATTGGAAGTGGTGTCCATCAGGTCTTTTTCTGTACTAATTTATTTTTTTAGCTGGTTTTGTTGTGTTCAGAGGTTATATTTTTCTGTTGCTCATACTGCATTTTCACCCACATATTCCTTAAACCAGTGCTCAGCTTACTCTGCCAGTCCTTCATCAGAGAAAACATGGACCATACGTAGTACCTTCCCAGAATATGTTGTTGCACTTGCTACTATTGTTGGATCTGTGCTTTTTGCTGTAAGTTCAATCTTCATAAAATTTAACTTTTGTTTTAACATTCGTGCTAAATATCTGGCCTAGGTTTTTAGGCTTGTTTGGCCAAAATTATTGTATTGGTTAAAGGACTATTGTTGTGGTTAAAGATTTTTCTGTGTGAGACTGAATGAATTATAATATGGTATTATTCTATTCTCTTTAGAAATTGAGATTTTGTTAACGCCCTAAAAATATAATAGAAGTCCTGAACAGAAGAAATAAACTTTCTCTTAATGGATTTAGGATTTATTTAAATAAGCATTCTATAAGTACTGGTTTTCATATTCACAATATTTAACCACTGTTCTCTATTCAATCCAGATATTTGGCGGTGTTGGTATTGCTTGTCTTCCATTAGGACTTATATTTTCATTTTTGCGGCGTCCAAAGGCTGTTATCACTCGCTCACAGTATATCAAGGTGCTATATATTGTTACTGAAAGAAATGTAATTCATTAGGTTTGTATTTGCTTACCTGATGTGCTAAACTATATTTATGGTGGTTACTGCAGGAAGCCACTGAACTAGGTAAAAAAGCAAGAGAATTAAAGAAAGCAGCTGAGGCTCTGCATCAGGAAGAAAAAGGTGGTTCAAAGGGTAGAAAGTTTCGTAAAAATGTGAAGGAAGTCGAGAAGGTAAACAAATGTTGATCATTTATCAGTTCTCTTTACTTCATTCTTTATGTATTTTTCTGGTCACAATTGTTTGGTTGGACTTTCCATATGAAATTTAATGCTGGCACCATATACTTTACAGTTGTTGAAGCATTCATAGTTTGTGAAATTATAGTTATTTACTTATCCATCTCACATAATTCTGCAGGAGTTGTTTCAATTAGAAGAAGACGTAAAACTTCTTGAAGAGATGTATCCTCAAGGGGAAAAGGTCCATTGTCAAATTTCTAACATTTTAAATTTTCAGGTATAATCAATGTGTAATTCTTCTCTCTTGACTAAGTTTGCATGAATACAGGCTGAGACAACATGGGCACTAACAGTTCTTAGTTATCTGGCAAAAATTGTTTTCGGAATTTTAGGGTAAGCTATAGTGTGTTCCTTTTGAACTGCTGAACATAATTTATGAAGATTGGTTATTTTTAGCAGGTGTTATGTTTCTTATCTATTTAAAAACTGTTAAACAGGTTGATTGTTTCCGTGGTGTGGATCATCCATATTATCATCTACCTATTAATTGATCCACCACTTTCTCCTTTCCTGAATCAAGTTTTCATCAAGCTAGATGATATCTGGGGTAGGCTGGAAATCTCGGTCTATTTTCTTTCTTTTAGTTCTTATGTATACTAGAATAGGTACATTATATTATTTGTAATATTCATTCAGTTAATGATGATATATGTAATTTGTTTTTTCATCAGGTCTTTTCGGCACTGCTGCATTTGCATTTTTCTGCTTCTACCTTCTCCTTGCTGTGATTGCCGGTGCCATGATGCTTGGACTGAGACTAGTTTTTATTACTATACATCCCATGAAGTAATTTAAGAGCTATAGATTTATCATTTCACTCCATTTTTGGTAGTTTGGCATCCCTATTTATATAATATGATCTTATATCTGGCAGGTGGGGAGCAACTCTTATGAACTCTTTTCTGTTTAATGTGGGCCTTATTCTTCTTTCTTCCATTAGGTAAGTATAGTCTCTACTGTACATTCCTAATGGGATGCTATGTGTATTGAAGTTAAAGCTTCTAGCTTCTACCCGAGTGTCATAAAGTATATAATATTGTTTTTTTTGTTTATATAATGTTATAAGAGTTTCTCAATTGTGGAAATTTAAAATGAGGGTACTGTTATGTTAGGTTCTGAATTTTTCCATTTGAAATTAATAAATTTTGAAGGGGAAAGGGAAATCAAGTCATTGTGTAGCTTTGCAAGTGTATCGGAGTATAGCAAGTAGTGTTGCAAGTTAAGGCACTTATTATATGCTGTCATGATCATGGCATACTGTATAACCTCGCTGAAAGTTGTATTATTTTACTTTATAGTGTGATCCAGTTCTGCTCCACAGCCTTTGCCTACTACGCTCAAGCTACTGCAGCCCAAGAAATATTTGGCCACACTTTGGAGTCTCTTCGAGGAATTAAATATTTATACAAGTGAGTCAATCTGAATTTCTTCTGCCTTCTTCCATTCCTTCTTGTGGGGCAAAAATGGTTACTTCTTTTTGCTAACTTGTGAAGCACACTATGGGATTATTGTTCCAATTTTGACCTACTGTATAGTTTGAATCAAGATAAGGGTTTGTAAACTTTGAATAATGTGGTAGTAATACATTTTAATTGAGTTTGACTCACTGGTTATGCCATTACAGGTACAATGTATTCCAAATTGCGTTTGTTATTTTAGCTGGATTGACCTTTGTGTATTACGCTGCGTTTGTAAGTTTACCTCTGCAAAGTTAGTTCCCACTTTTTAAACGCTTGTTAATATTTTACTGATGATACTAACAGTTTTTTAACATGGAAATATCAGGGATGGCGAAGAAAAAAACCTAGTGGCAGGTTCCAATTATCTACATAAGGGAGGTATGGCACAGCCTGGAAAAACACTTTCTGGAGTAAGCCATCGGAGATTCTTTGCATCATAATCCTTTAGAGTGGTTTTTATATTTGGATGTGCTTTGGCCTAGTTTTGTTTCATGTTGAAATCTATAGAGCAAGCTGATCATCATCTGAGTAGAATAATTTGATGCGGTCGAATCGTTAGTTGGGTGCTAGAGCTTCAACTTTGGCCATTGCTGCTTCTGTCGCCGTTGTATGTATTATTCCTTTGTTTGATTGTGTCACATTCCACTCTCATTATGTAATTAAACGTATTATTACGTGTGAAGTGTACCAGATTCCTACAAATACTGAGGTAACGCAACCCATGCCAAAGAGAAATTGTACGAGCAGGGTTTTTTTTTTTTTTTTTTTATGATCATACATGTTTTTGTACTTCATTCTTTGTATAATAGATTTTTAGTTCGGCTTTCAGATTGTGTATTTCCGTTTCAAGTTTTTTGGCATTGGTTGTTGATTATGTGAAGTTTTCTTTGTATACTTTCTCTTCTCTCTAGTATAGCTATATATTTTAACTACGTTTTGATCAACAAAAACAATACTAATAATTACATTTCATAAGAAGTGTACAGTACTGTAAGAAACAGTGCTCAATTCTATGAAGAATGAAATGAATTAAGGTAATTACAAGAAAATAAATAAGGAAATGTTCCACAGTTTTGTTTAGAATGTTGTAAATCAATCGAATTCCCTTTAACTGTAATGGATATTGTTTCCCATCCTTAACAGAAATAGTTATCGCGAGGGTAATATTAGTGAATATATCAGTCTTGACTATGAATGCAGTCAGCTGCATCTAGAAGGTAGTAAAAATTCAATTGTGCCATTTCTTTTCCTATTTTTGTCTTGCATCCCATAAATATGCAAATTCACATTTTGTCCATAATACGAAAACTAAAATTACTTTTGGATTGCCAATTCAGAAAGGATAAATGAAAAGTTTCATATTCATGAAATTACCAAATACATGAAGATTGAGGAAGAATTTTGGATTGCACAATTAAGAAAGGATAAAATGGAAACTTTCATATTCATGGAGTTACCAAATACATGAAGATGGAGGAAGAAATGTCCAATCAATTTATATGAAATAAACTGAATTGCATTAAAAGATGTTATTTTAAAAAATAAATTAAAGTTATCTTTTAATTTTGATTTTTAAATTTGAATAGTTTTTAAAGTGATATACATAAAATGAATTAGAATTGTAAATTATGAGATTAAAATGTGTAGGACGATGGATGGATAGAGGTCTCAACATCCGGTTAGTGTTGATTGACATGAGTAGTTTCATTAAGTCCAATGGAAGATTAACTGCACCAAATAATGATTAAACATTAGGTAATACGCTCTTAATGATGATCTAAAACTCTAGTCTGACCCAATAACAAATAACTCATGATAATCATATAAATAGTCACGAGTTTTGAGAAAAAAGTATGTCATGATCACGCATTAATTGTATCGAATATCGATATCTCACTTGATCGTTGGAGTGTCTTTTGCAGATACCGTCCAAACTAGGAGCTTACGAAGGAGATGAAGATAGCGAGAGTAGAGAAGGAAGACATTTAGTGAGGTGAAGAGAAAAAAGAAGACCGACCAACCAAAAAAAAGGGAATCGTTCTCTTAGTTTCAATCCGTACAAGAATAATAGGAAAATTAAACTTCTAAAAGTAATTCAAATAATTTAAATAGTTGAAGTAGTTCAAATAATTTAAAAGTAGTTTGTTTCGGTTTTACATAAATTTTGATCTTAGATCTAGAAAAGAAATTGGATAGAACTATTAAAAATACTACTAGAAATCTTTTCATAATGGACCAATCAAACACGCAAAAATAAAGTGGATTCATCAGTGCTCATATATTTTATAAAGATAGTTCGTAAGATATTTTTTTTACATAATTTTCCTATTTTTTCATACGAGAGTTTAATACTAAGTGTTAAGCTAGAGTTAAAATTGAAAAAATAAAATAAAAATTAGAACAATATTTTTTAAATATTACTCACTCTCACATAATAAATATACGAAAATTGGCATTAGAAAGGAACTTTTAATAATTATTAAAATATGCCCGTGACACAATGTATAACAGTAAATTATTTTTATTTTTACAAATAAAAAATTAAATATACATTACAAAAAAATAGTTGAGACTTTAAATAGAAAGATAGTCCAATAACTCAAAAAAAATTCTATAAAAAAAGAAAAAAAAACATTGAAGGATGGAAAAAAGGGTGATGAAGTCATGACATAAAGTTTAAGTCTAAATTATCCGTTAGTATTAATCTTTACAAATGTAAATGTAGTGAATTGAATTATGAATGTTATACAACAAATATCTAAGATTTAAGATATAGTATTTATATTTTTTTTAATTTCAACTTTTTAGTCTTTATTTAATTGACATATTATTTATTAATATATACTACAAAATATATACTACAAGAAAAAATAAATATTACCCAAAGTCGAAATTTATAGGTAATACAAAAAATATAGAAGAAAGTGATTTATCTATAAATTTTTTATGAAAAATAATCTTTGGATAAAACTCGAGTTGCCTTTCATATTAAAGTCCTAATAAATTAGGTGCAAATGTAATCCTAATAATCCTACCTGAAGATGTATTTATAGGTAACTTACAAAAGAATGTATCTATAGGTAATTTATGTACAGAGTATATATGTAAGTAATTTTCCTAAAGTTACATACATAGGGATATATGCTAAACAATTTATAGATTTATCGTTTATAGATTTATCGATAATTTAATTGAGATAGGTAATTTTATATGAAATAATTTATACTTTTATCACTATAAACATGAAAAATTTATTCAACATTTATATTTTGAATGTTCTAATGCTTTGCAGATTTGGAGTTGAGTTCCACATATTTTTCTTACTTTTCATTTCTTTAATAAGGACGATCTCCTTTCTTTAATTAAGAGTTATGGTAGTTATTTGGTTAAATTAATTAATCTTGTTGTAATAATTTTTTCTATTTAGATGATATGGCGTATGAGAAATTATGTTAAATTTCAGGATAAAATTGAGGTTTCTAAGACTATTTCGGTAATTAAAGTTAAAATGATTTTCCTTCGCTTTCTAAATCATTAATCAAAGCCTACCCTAGGTATAAGATATTAATAAACACATGCAATTGAAAATTTTCTATTGCACTAGTAAAAATAAGATTTTTTTAATGACGGTTCTACAAAAAAAATTTATGACGGTTCTACAAGATTTTTTTTATGACGATTTTTTTGACAATATAAATTCAGGCGATATAGAAACTCTACACTTACTATGTCAGTTGAAAAAATGTCATAATAAATTCAACTTACTATGTCTGTATATAAATTGTCATAAAATGTGCAAAATATTTGTTATAGTATGTTTAGATGAAACTTTCTATAACTGATATTTCTATAATAGTAATAAAAAATATGACTTACTATGATGTCATTAGAATTATCATAGTAAGTGATTTTCTATGACAAATATTTCTAACACCCATCTTAGTAAATCAAACTTTTTATGTTAGATATTTCAATAATCGTCATACTAAGTTAGAGTTTAAAAAAAAAATAGTTTTACTTTATTAGTTTTCCTCCATTGTACAATTTCCAAAAAAAATCATTGATTGATAATTCATTATATCCAATAAACATTGTACAAAAGAGATAAATAAAACATTCATTTGTATATTTAAATAAACAAAGAGTTTTACAACTTATTAGAAACACTTAAAAAAATGGAACCCAATGCTTTCTAATGTCTTCTACTAGGGTTACGGAAAGAAATACATTATGAAGTATGATTATTATATTAATAATTTTTCATACTGTTTTTTTATGGTATTTTTTGAGTTTTTTTTATCAAAGTTTCTTACTTTTATCATTTATGTCGATTCTTTTCATCTCTTTATTGGTTTGTTTCCTCTATTGTTCTTCATATTATTGCTTTTGTGTTTATTATGTTTTTCGCAACATAAAAATGATTTTTTTTTGTTTCCTTATAAAAAATTGATTGTTTTTTATGTTTCTATTGATATAAAAAATTACGTAAGATTTAAACTATATTATAAAAGTAAAATAAAAAATTAACGTTGTAAGTGAAATCATAAAACAATTATTTTATGTATATGAAATTACATGGGCAGAACAAATACTATAAATAAAATCATAAATAAAGAGAGTAATAAACATAAACATAATAAATTAAAATTAAAAATAGAAAACATCCAAATTAAATTAATAAATAAATTACACATTACAAAATTCTGAATTACATACTGTCTCAATTTCTATTTACAACAATAATACAAAAAAAACTTCATGTCATGAGCTCACCAAAATCCAGCAAAATCCTGTTGTAAGTGAAATCTAAAAAACAACTTTAATATCATATAACACTTATTTTATGTATCATGGGCAGAACAAATATTATAAAGAAAACCATAAATAAAACAGTATAATAAGCATAAACATAACAGTAAAAATAAATATCCATGAGTCCTATTCAAATCCAAAATTACAATAACTTTAATTTTTGTAAGTAAAATAATTTATAAAATATTATTTTATTACTATTTATTTGAGATTATTATTTAAGCAGGAAATAAAATAATTTAGAATTTTTATTTATTTAGAATTTGAAAACTTAAAAATTTATTAATTTTAAATTTTTATCTAAGAATAATATTAAATAATTTAGGATGTGAATTTATTTAGAATTTTGATTAATTTAAAAGTTTTATTGATTTTTTATGTTTATCTAACCACATTACAAAGTTTTGGATTTTTATTTATTTAAAATTTTGAAAAACATAGAAATTTTATTTATTTTATATTTTTATTTAAGTAGGACATAAAATAATTTTTATTTT
>Ga0123342_1009154_pt1 | contig 12025 bp, 2 predicted proteins | sample Turbeawhitnodule_FD_89960 | JGI IMG/M metagenome (GOLD analysis project Ga0123342, IMG submission 89960) | Root nodule microbial communities of legume samples collected from Mexico - Turtle bean Mexico white nodule | ecosystem: Host-associated > Plants > Roots > Nodule | place: Mexico: Nepantla... | reverse complement strand
TGTGTTGGAGATCCCACATCGACTAGAGATTAGAGCCTTTCATTGTATATAAGTGGGTGCAAACCTCACCCCATTGAGCCGGTTTTATGGGGTTGAGTTAGGCTTAAAGTCCACTTCGTAATATAAATAGTAGACAATATTTAATGATCCAATCCAAAAATATTTAGGAGTAGAGTTGGAATTTAACATAGTTCTTAACATTTTTTTTAAAGATATATTTTTTCTTTTCACAACATTATTCTGTTAAGGAGTTCTTAGAGTTGACAAATTATAGTTAATATCATAAATTTCACAAAAGAAATGAAAGTTTTCATTTTCAAAGTCATCTCTATTGTCACTTCTAATTGAAATACTAAACATTTTTAATTTTTTAAAGGTGTTTACATAATTTACAAAAGATTTTGAAAAACTCTGTCTTTTTTATTTAAGAATTTTATCCATGTCCATCTAGTATAGATGTATACTATAACTAGACTTTACCTTATACCACTACGAGACATAATTCTAGTTGGACCAAATAGATATAAGTGTAAGAGATCTAAATGTCTCTTCCTTGGAACTTATTTATACTCCATAAAGATATATTTATTCTTTTACCTTTTATACATGTTTCACAAAGAAGATTATCTTTGAATGACATTACTGACAATCCTCTTACGAGGTTGTGCTTATGCAATTTTGAAGATAATCTCAAACTTACATGTCCACTTTCTATTTCAAACACATTGATCTTCTATAATTGTTATGAGACATGAAGCTTTTTAAGTTAATAACTCATCCAATTTTATATAGGTTACCTTGTCTGTTGGTACTAAATAGTACAATATCATCACAATTTCTTTTTACCATACATTGATTTATATTAAAACTAACATCATATTCGCTGTTACACAATTAATTTATTTTAAGTAAATTATGTTTAAGTCATTCTATTAATGAAATATTGTCAATAGAAAATTATGCATACATGTATATTTGATTCCAATTATTCTCTCTTTCAAGAAAGTTAAGACTCTTGAAGGAAGGAGTATCATTTGTGTATCCTCTCTAATTAGAGTTGACCTAATTAAAACGACTTTATGTTTTATAACTTGAAAAAACTTTATGCACTTAACTTAGAGAAACTTATGTACTTGATGTGTAGTCTCAAGAAATATTAGCAAATAAGCTGAAGAGACTTTGTATACTATTGTAAATCAGGAGTGGAAGAAAATAATACTTGTAATTTTGTGTGTGGTTAGTGAAACTCTTTATAAGTTGCAAAGAAAAACTAGACACAATTTTTTTAGATGAACTAGCATAAACTAATATAATAGTTTACTATTTTTTCTATTGCTTAAAAGTTCACTACAAAAATATCATTGAATAGAAACCAATTTTAGAAACAAAAAATAATTAGTTGTTATATTGACTAAATTAGAGACCATTTTAGAGACTAAAAAATTTATTGGTTTCTAAATTAGTTTTTATTATTGATAAATAGTTTCTAAATTGGTATCTAATTAACTATCAAGGTTTTTGCTAACAAATTTATAATGTAAATAATTGGTAGTAGCTAATTAAATACCAATTTAGAAACTATTTATGAATAATAAAAACTAATTTAGAAACCAATAATTTTTTTAGTCTCTAAAATAGTTTCTAATTTAGTCAATATAACAATTAATTATTTCTAGAATCTAAAATTGGGGTTTCTATTTAATGATTTTCTTGTAATGGTTGTTTATCTTTATTATCATTTTAAAGCTTTTAAAAAAAAAATATGTGAAATTTCAAAACTATAGGACGAGCACATCAACATCTAGTTGGCTTAACTTGTAAAAAATTTCCAACATTTTTAAGTTGGCTTAACTTGTAAAAGTTTTTCAAAATATTTATAAATTTTAATGTCATTCTTCTAGAAGCAAACGGTTTCTTTGATAACCCAATACAATTATGTTCAATCTTCAATCCTACTTGATGTTGACAAAAGGAGAAAAAAATGTATATAGTTTTGAGATATTTTTTTACTTTTTAGTAGACACTTTTTTTTTAAGACTTTCACATATTATTTTTTCAAAAGTGCGTATATTTGTATGTCTTTTCTTGTGAGAGAATTGATCCTATGTTTTTTTCAAACATTTTTATTTGTAAGTTAAGAATAACAATAATAGAATACTTGTGAAAGTATATAAAACCGTACTTGAGTTTTTAATCTGAAGAGATTAATAAAGTTAATTAAGATTGACATGATATACTCATGTAAGTTTGAAGGGATAAAAGAATGCTTGGAATATGTGTTGATTATAGTGGAATATAGAATGATTTGAAGGACATATATTCCTAACTCAATTTAAGTTAAATACTATCAAAATAAGTGTTTAATTTCACAGTTATGTTTCTCTTCTTCGTTACCCTCTACATTTAGAAAATATTTTTGAACTAGTAAATATTTATCATTATACTATCTACCTTAATGTTTTTCAACTTTTTGAGAAAATTCTTAAAAACTTTATTCAACCCTAGAGTTTAGAACTAACACACTATTTTGAAGTTAGATCTTTTTTTTTGTTAGTTGTTTTTAAATAGTTTTATTATTTACTTTTCTCCAATTTACATTTTCTAATTTTTTGCATTGTTTTTAATTTATATATAATTATTTCTTTTTTCAATTAAGTTTTTCTAATATATTTTTATTGTTTTTTGTAATTTCTTTTTTTTTTTTGTGGATTTAACAGCAGAAAGGAGATGATGAAAAATGAAAGAAAGAGATATCTTTGGATTAAGAGAATTATTTCTCTGCACTTCCCACTGAGTTTCCTCTAATATAAAAAATTTAATTTTCTACTATTTTTCTTTCCTTTTCAACTCTTTTGATAAAAAAAATAGAGTTTGTTTTTCAATCTTAAAGTTTGCATTAAAAAAATATAAAAATATCTAATTTAAATTATATTTTTAGTTAAAATAATGAAATTATGATAATAATTAATATAAGTTTTGATTCTTATAATTAATTAAGTAATGAAGTTGATTATATTCTTTTAAATTTATAAATTTTCAAAAATTATAAAACATTGTTAGCCTAAAAAATGTTACAATCGTGTTTAGTTTTTATTAAAATATTTAATTTATATTTTCACCCAAAACAATTATATAGTACTTAATATATAAAATTCATCATATATTTATACATGTAACAAATACTACCAGAAAAAATTGTTTTAATGGAGGTTTATTTTTACATTATTCAAAGTTAAAACCTTTATTAAATCATTTATTTAGTGTTACAGTTTTTCTCGCTAAACCATCCCTAGGGAGCATGTTGGGATTATTTTAAACATAAGAAAATGTCTTTTAGAACACCTATTAAATGTCATAGGTTCCAGAACCTCCATTAAATACCATGAGTTTCAAAATTTCCGATAAATACTATGGGTTTAAAAAACTCCATAAAATACAATGGGTTCAAGCCACGGTTACCTAGCTCAGCAATAACTAGTGTTTATCACTGCTTTATATATCCTAAATAATTGCATTATCTGTCATATGTGGGTTTCAAAATCATGTGTTCTTGACTAAAAATTGCAAGACCATATTGTAAGGAGAAATTAACTTTATTACTTCTCACAATAAATTATTTATTAGATGCATTTTAAAATAATTTTAGATTTATTTTTAATTTATATTCATATATAAGTAATAATGTTTTATTTTAAATTAATTTTAATTATAAAGATAAAATTATAATTTGACTCACTTTTTTTTATCATATTTTATGTGTTACGTTTAATATTATTTAGTCATTGAATTTTGATACAATTTCAATTTATTTTATTAAATTTTACTGGATCTATAGTTGAAATGGTTTAATTAGAGATGAATTTTACGTATAAATAAGTAATCATATTTATTTTTAAATTAATTTTAATTAAAATAATAATTTTATAATTTTATTAATTAAAAAAAATCATCAATTACACATAACACATTATTTATAAATTTTCATAAATTTGTTATTTATTTCACTTAATTTTTTCCTCTCTTTTCCTTAATTCAAACAATCTCAACTTTCAAATATTTTTTTCTCAATTTTTTTTCTGTCTTAAATTTATTTTTAAATTCCAAAAGGCATAAGAAGAACTCCACAATCATGACTCGTCTTCCGGAGCCTCCAAACTAAGTGCAAAATCATTTTGAAAGGACTTTAGCTTAGGTTTCAAACAAATCTTTAAAGAAGCTAGTTAACTACGTGCATTGTTGTGACTATTTTTAGATAAATCTTCTTTTTATTTGTGTTTTATAATAAAACTTATGTTTGAAATTTTCTTCTTAGCTTTTAGGGTCTTAGAGATTCAAGAAGAACATGTTCTTCGAAAGATTGTTTTAATGTGGAGAAGCATGTATGAATAATTTAACGTAAAGAATAGTTTTTACATCTCTCCTCCTTTACCGACATAAAAAAAAAATCCTTTTTATGTCACGTGTTTGTTTAACCCACGTAAAATATATATTTTTATGTAGATATTTATATCAGACTTCAATGTGACATATATGATTTAAATAACTGAGTTAAATATCTAGTTTGAACTAATAAAATTTCATTTTTTAGCGAAATTCATATATGGAAGATTTAAATGGTGCCCTCCATTTACAATGTATGAAACAATTTCAACAAAGTGAACACAAATGAATCAACATAATTATTTTGGACTAATTTCTATAAATTATTTTTTTAAATATGAAAAACCAATTATTTTTTTTCGGATAACTAGTTTTTATACAATTTTTTCTAAAAACTAAACAACAATGGTGTGAAATTGAGGGTTAGAAATATTTAAATATTAATTTAATAATAATTAGATTATATATATATATATATATATATATATATATATATATTAATCTTTATATATGTTGCATGTTTTAAATTTGGTTTTTACGCGTAGAAAAGTTATGTAATTAGTCTTTAAACATGCAAACTCACCAACTTCATATAAATTTCTTAATTTATTTTTATTCATATTACTCATTCTTAATTTGATACTGTAAATAAGAATTCAATTAAAAAAGCTTAAGGAATTAGCAATAAAAGACACCTAGCTGACAAGGCATAGAAATTAATTTAATATAACTTTATATGAAAAAAGATGTATTGAATCTTTGGGTCAATGTGACTCTGAATATAGTAATTACGTTTCCAAATAAAAAGGTTCAGTTATTCTTTGCAGTATAATATATTTAATTTGTTCATATCATAATCTTGTTTTCTTTCTATTTAAATTTAATCTTAATTAAACTATTTATTATCAAGTTAATTGTATAAATCTAAATAACTAATTTTATTAAAGTTTAAGACTACATCAACTACAGACAAGTATAAATCATTGCAATTCTGCATTCAATCCATGCCCTGCATAATTTACTTAAACAGTGGACACGTCCCACTGCATCCAACGGTTAAGATTCCTCTTCGGGAGAACAAAACAAAGCTTCAATAAAAACCCAAAACAAAGTGTGTTTTTTAAATCAATAATATCTGTGTCTTTTTTAATTAACTACTTAGTTTAATTTATGTCATTAATTATTATTATTATTACTATTATTATTCAACTCGCTTTCTTAGTATAATAGACAATTAATGCAAATATATAGCTGGATTGTAGTCAATAGTATTAATAACCTTACATGATTGAAGTATAACTAATACACATGGTTTTTTTACTAAATTATTGATTACTTTTAGGACGTTTTTTACGAAAAAAATAAATTTAAATCTTAATTTCGTGCAAAATTATTATAATGAATTATCTAGAAATGTTTATTCATATACTTGTTTTTGTTTTATATTATCTATCTACATAAGTTATTTAGATTTAACTAATCATACTAATGTTATGCTTAGTGTTATATTTATCTGACTTAGGAACTATCCCATTCCAAAATCACATACATGCATCGATCCAAAGTACTTACTATAAGGAATTGGTGAAAACGTAAATGAAAGATGAACCTTGGTGAGCAAAATTAAAAATTAATCTACTCCATTGCCTTCCGTATTATTTGTATAATAAAACTACCTAATTACGCACTCACCAAGCTAAATTAAACTAATTAATAGTACTATAATTTTTTATGTTACGTCTTAATCATTGAAAATGACGTTTTGGGGAAGCTGACCCACATAGAAGTGACCCTTAAATAATATTAATGTTTAAATAATCAAAGACAAGCATCTATTTAAAGGTGCAATGGTATTAGTAAAATAACCCTAAGTTTAATAAGTTGATAAATTAATTAAAAAAAACTTGTTGGACATATCTCTAGCAATCATCACCCACATACTTCCAAACAAAACCACGGGCTTAATCCAACCACTCCATCAATTATATTACAACATCGATGATGTTTTCCATGTTGCCCTTATAAAAGACACCCTCTTCTCACACTTCATAATACTAATCCTTGCATCAACACACACCCACCCACCTCCTCCTCCATCCTCATTCTCCACAATTATTATCTAGCCACCACAAATTTTAGCTACAGTCATGTTGGGCAAGAGGCCACAACCGCTGATCGGAAAAATCTCCGAACTTTTGGTGTCCGGTGGCCGCGCCGCCGCGCTTCTCGAGGCTATCGGAAGCCCGAGAAGCCCGTTCGAAAACATGAATTTAAAGATGCAACAATCACCAAAGGGTCTGAAAAGCTACGACCTTGGTGGTGTTGGTCTAGGAATTGTGGTGGCCCTAGATAAATCCGAGGAACCAGGGCACGAAATTCTGCCCAAACACGCCGTTTGCACATCAAGTTTGAACAAATCAGTTAAACAAAGCGCGTTTCAAAAGGGGGTGACCGAAATTCCCGTCGGAAGCTCAGAGGACTACACCTATGTCACATACCATGTTCCCAACAAGACCATCACTAAAGTTTATTATGATGGCGGTGATGGCGGAATCCTAACACACGGCTACTATAACATTAATAACAACAACAACAACGTTGGTGGTGTTAGAAGATTCCCACAAACGCATAATTTAATTGAAGACGAACCGTCATATCCCAAATCAGATTTTCTCAGCACATGTCACTTGTGCAGAAAGAATCTCCAAGGCCAAGACATATACATGTACAGGTACTGGGAAAAATTCAAACTTCTTGCTCAAATTTGATCATGTTGTTTATTTAATCATTTGGGCTAATCTTTTGTTTTGGTTTGGTGTGTGCAGAGGGGAGAATGCTTTTTGTAGCACCGAGTGCCGTTCTAAGCAAATATCGATGGATGAACGCAAAGAGAGGTGCAGATCAGAAGCTTCAAGATCTGTGGAATTGTCTAGTTCTTCATACACAAGGGATCAGATGTTTTCAACTGGGATTGTGGCCCTTTAACGTCAGTTTCTGTCTCTGGTGTTGGAAGGTCGTAGACAGCAAGCTAAGCTAGAGACTGATACATATATAAATATTAGATTTGAATTCACATCATGATATAAAACTATACTACTGGTATATGTGAATGAAAATTAAGGCACCTTGGTGTGTAACCATAGGAAAAGTTTTGATCTGGGAAATGGTAGGGATTTTGATGTAGTGAATACTAATAAGAGCTTTCTTTTCTTGTTCTTTTTTTGTATCTTACTGAGAGTTATAAATCTGGGATCTGAATTGCACAGATTTAACTTGTTCTGTTTCTTGAACCTGAACTGAAATAGTTGAGACAGGTTTTGTTACTGGTGCGGAGTTTTGTGTGTTCCTGCTATCCCTCTTCTACTGTGCATATCTTTGGGGTTTCCTTTCTGCTATGCTCTCTCTCATGTTTTGTATAAAGTCTTGTAAGAGACATAATAATTTTTTGATCACTTTCTTCAATCAGCTTTAAGGAGTGGCTGTTCATAATTAAATTGCTGGGCTCCACCTGTTTAATTCGGTTTTGAAACTGGTGCTTTCACCACAGTGCACAAATGATTGAGTCATCGCAGTGTTAATCATATCACATTTTCTTTTTCTTTTTCTCCTCCAAATTTCAATATCACAAACAAATAAAGACTGAACTTTTTTTATCTATTTTTTTACAGAATTATAAATCTTCTTAAAAAGGTAAGAGTTTCTCCTGTTGTTTCTTTTTGGTTGTCGTTTTTTTCTAATAAAATTTGTTTATTTTATCTGTATTTTTTTAAATTCTTATATATGGTAATTTTTTTTCAATTACATCCTTAATTTTATTAATATAAAATAGAAAATTAGTTATGATAACAAAATTCTAATAATACGTAAACATATATTAAAATAAAGAAATAATTCACTTAAAATCATATGTATAAAAATTCTTAACTATTATTAATTATAAATTTTGAAAAAATGTATTCCATTTATTATGCATTCATAACTTCATTATTGAGATAATATATTAACCAATTGCCCGAGTGAGTGCTATTCTTAACTGTAAGGAATCTAAATTCTTTTCATTTAATACATTCTTTTCATTATATGGAGTAATTATTAGTGTATTTAAAATATCGTATTTGATTCTCTTTAATCAATCACATCACTTTCAAATTTCAGAATTTTCATTTGCAATATTTTTCCATAAACTTAAGAGTCTTTTTTTATCATAAAGTAGTGTCAAGGATAATTTAAGGGATAAAGTATACTTTTTTTAAAAGCGATTGGGAAAATTAAATTAAATTTATAAAATATATTTAATCAGCACGACTGAACTTTCTACTTATTATATTTTAGTATGGAACAAGAAATTTTGTTATGATAAAAATGGAAGAACAATTTTTGAATTTCTACGCAAACTTTTTTGTCACTAATAATAAGGATATGAGAATAATGGGATGGGATGGAAGCATATAGTAATGTGCAAGAAATATCTTCTTCTTTAGAATCAATATACAAAAACTATATAAAATAAATTTAAAATAAAATATAATTTTTTCTAACTTTTATTTAAGCATATTTTTATATCAAAAGTTTGTTTTAACTTCATTCAACTAAACATATATTAAAAGAGCTTATAAGCTATTATCTTATAAGTTTCAAAGTAATGCATTAGTTTAGATAGAAGGTCGAAAAAATTAATTAATAAATTAGTTGATAAATATATATAACGTAAACAAATATAATTATATATATTTATTATATATATAATTAATTTTTTTAGATAAAAAAATATTATTATGTAATTATAATTTAAAATTTATTAAATTTCCCTTTTTACAATTTTTATTGTATAATTTTCACATAAAATTATATTCAATTTGTAATGTTGATATTTTAATTTGAACTACATAAAAGTTAAAGATATTCCAACAAATACTAAAAATATTATAATTATCTCTATAAAATTAAAAAAGTAATAATATGTAAAAAATTAAAAATAATAAGAAAATGTATACAAACTAGGAATAGCAATAAAAGATATTAAATAAACTAAAAATTACAAACTAAAGTTTACTTAAGTAACTTATATTTTTTTTTTTTGAATAAAGTATTTAAAAATATTTTAACAAGACCTTTTATATTAATTAAATTAATTTATAAAACTAATTAAATAGGCTAGTAAGTAATTTAAGTGGCTTTTAGAATCTGGTTTAATCACCATGGAGACAGATGTATGGAGTTCAAACACTGCCCAAACATGCAATAAGGAAGAATATGTTCTCTTAAAACACTCTCTTTCAATATTGGTGACCTAATAACTCCAATATATAATAATAAGTTATTCAAATTAAATTTAAGTGTTATTGAATTATACGAGTTGGAATAATGTGAAGTAGATGTTCGAACTATATAAGATGGTTAATATTTTTATTGAAAGATTGTTGAGTTTTGATGAATAAAAACTGAATAATGATCTATTTCATAAGATTATCATGTATTTGGTTCAAGTAAGTAAGAATTTAGAAAAATGTGAAAGTAAGAAAGTATTTAGTTAATATGAACACTCTCAAATTGTATTTATAAACTTTTTTTAATACTAATATATGAAATTAATTTATATTCATTATCAGATATGATTAAAAAAAAAATATTTTCCCCGTATGAAACATGTCCCCGGTATCGGGTTAAAAGCAACGGTTCCAACACGCTCCTATGATGAGAATTTTCCTTTGAAAATGGAAAATTAGTAAAATTAAAAAAATTTATTTTATAAAAAAAGTAATTGAAGGTTGGTAAAATTGAATTTATTTATGAAAGAGTGAGGTTTTTTTTTTATATATAAATAAGAATGAGGTAGTATTAGTTAGGATTTGCAATAGAAATATAGAGTTGAAGTAGGTATGGTTGAAGAGAAGATGAAGGTGTATGATAATGAGTAGGGACCATAGGGTGGACCACTTTGAATTTCAGCACCAGGTGGAGTGAATGTCATCACTACGGAATACCCTACTTCTTCCCCACTTCTAAGCTTTTTTAAATACTCTTATTTACTTAATCATCTTTAGTTTACGTAATTCACCTAATTATTTAATTCAACTCTTTTAGGAAAGAAAAATGTGTCTCACTTAGTCTTTAGTTGTATTAAGGTTGTTTAGAGTCAAACACTTATTAGGATATGTTCAAAATGGTTCTGATACCATATTACGAAATGTACTTTAAGTCTAACTCAATCTCATAAAATCGACTTATGAGATTGATGTTTGCACCCACTTATATATAATGAAAGACTCTAATATTTAGTTGATGTGGGATTTCCAACATCTATCGTGTCACCCGCTATCCGACCGTTATCGGACCACCATAATATGTTGTCCAACACAACTAATTTCCAACATCTATCGTGTCACCCGTTATTCGACCGTTATCGAATCACCATAATATGTTGTCCAACACAACTCCAGTGTTAATCTTTATTTTAATTATAAATAATTTGTATGTAATTTAGAAAAATAAGAAGGTCTTTTTGATAAATGAAGATGGTGGAAAAAGGGTAAAAGGAATATTATGGGTCCCAGTGGCAGCTACTTTATGGTAGGAATCCCTTTTATGATTGATAGGCATATGCCCCCACTACCACATTGCCTGTCTGCTGCCATCTCTTTCCTAAATTAAACATCATTCTGCTCCCTTCTCAGAGGGGAAAAATACGTCTTCATTTTTTATTTAATTAATTAAAGTGATTTAATTTAAAATCTTAATTACATATATGTATCAAGATGTGTTTATTATCTAATCACTCACTTATATTGTTTGCATTCTTATCTAGATGAGATATTTCTTAATAATGTCTTCTGTTGCATTCTTATCTAGATGAGATACTTCTTAATAATGTCTTCAAGAAAGAGTATCAATTAAAACATTTTAATACACTTTGTAACTATCATTTCACATTTTCTAAAAAAAACCATGTTCGTATTATGCATATCAAAAACTAACTCTTGCCACCAAGCTTAATGCACAAATCTTATGTATATTAAAAAAATTAGACTTATCAAAATTGTAGAAGTATTCTGTTAATAATTCTATGGAACTTGGTGTACTACCCAATACAATAAGTTATTGTTATATACATGGAGGCTAGTGTACCTATCGCGAATAAATCCTTCATTCATGTATTAGAAACCGTCTTATTCATGTTTTCAATCAATTTTTACTACAGTAACACTCTAAAATAGCTATATTTACCTAGTGTATTTGTGTATGTATACTTTGAATTATAAAGAGTTTAATTCTCTCTTCATAGATACTTATATACATCACCAAAAGTTAAATCAAAATATAAAATATTTTTTCACTCATAAACTCATCCCTATAGAGACTTCTCACTTATCACATCACAATTTCTCTCTATAAAAATTAGATCATCACAATTACATCAAAACAAAATCACACCAGAAAGAGTAAATTAGTAAAGAGTAAATCACACAGTTGTTTCTCTTTATAGAGGGGAATAACCTTTATTTTGTCTTGTGTGTTATGATTTTAGTATTTAATTATTGATTCTTTTCCTCTTTAGTTAAACCTAGAATGAGTGTACTACTTGTATATATTCAGACCATTTGTTTTGATTTGAATAACAAGAAAAAAGAGATATTCATTCTCATAT
>Ga0123342_1009153_pt1 | contig 12026 bp, 8 predicted proteins | sample Turbeawhitnodule_FD_89960 | JGI IMG/M metagenome (GOLD analysis project Ga0123342, IMG submission 89960) | Root nodule microbial communities of legume samples collected from Mexico - Turtle bean Mexico white nodule | ecosystem: Host-associated > Plants > Roots > Nodule | place: Mexico: Nepantla... | reverse complement strand
TTTTCTTCTTTTGTATATAATATTTTTCATGATTTAAAGTTGATTGAACAATTGAGGATGAATTTTTGGTTTATTGTTTAATGGTGTCATATGTATTGTAATGATTGTCATATATTATTGGTTGTTTATAGACCTAATGAAAAAATTTGGTTTAATTTCGATAATTAATAAAATATTAAAAATTATTAAAAAAATATGAAATTCAAATTCTATTTAATTATTTTTTCGGTTGAGTTTGTAGTTTTAAATAAATTTTAACTATTACCAAATATTTATATTTTTATCCATAATTAATTAAATATTAAAAATTATAAAAAAAATATAAAACTCAAATTCTATTTAATTATTTTGTATCTTGAAAGACGGTTTTGATAGTAGTTTTGAATTTTAAATTTTAAAAATTCATTCTTTCTCTTTACCATATGTAACACATTTGAGAAATAAAAAATCGGATAAAGCAGTGCCTTTGTTCCCTTAATATGTTTATAATATTAAATATAATATAATATCAAAGTAAAGTTATTTTGAGAAAGAATTAAAGCTCAAAATTGGTATTAGTAATTATTTTTCACAAAGTAATAACATGATTAAAAAATATATTAAATATTATATTGTTGAATAACGTGTTTCTTTTAAATTTCTTAACTACTATGCTTGGATTCTTTTAGTTGCACAAATAACAAAAGATTATAAATAATATGAAATACTTGGAGATTCTAGTAAACCACCTACCACCACCTCCACCAAACCCCAGTCCCCTATGTTGACCAGAACCAAACCAAACTCCAGATTCCAACTTCACTAATATTTGTGCTCTCTCTATAAAGTTCAAACTCATAAACCATACCCTAACTATAACACCCTACTTTCAATTTTGAGCATTAGCAATGGCTTCAGAAGAGAGCTCAGAAGTGAGGGTATTGGGGAAATGGGCAAGCCCATTTAGCAACAGGGTAGATCTTGCTCTGAAGCTCAAGGGAGTGTCCTACAAATACTGTGAGGAAGATCTTGCCAACAAGAGCCAGGACCTACTGAAGTACAACCCTGTTCACAAGAAGGTTCCTGTTCTGATCCACAATGGGAACCCTTTAGCTGAGTCACTTGTTATTGTGGAATACATAGATGAGACTTGGAAAAACAACCCCCTCTTGCCTCAAGACCCTTATGAGAGAGCCTTGGCACATTTCTGGGCCAAGACCTTAGATGACAAGGTTACCAAATCTTTTATACTTTACATTTCTCTTCCACTCTTTCATTCTTGCATCTTTGGATTATGCTGAGTCCTGCAAAATTAGATTGCAATATTAAGGTGATTTCAGACAACTGTTTATGTATTATCGACTTTCCATTGTTTAGTTAAAATAAATGGGATGTAATGTAAAACCTTTATTTTTTAAAGAAGTCTAGTCCATCATTATGTTCAGAAAGAAAAACCTTTTAACACAGGTTTTGTAGTTTTAATATTCTTCTATAGTTAAATTCATTTTGATAATTAAAGATAAACTTAGGATATAACATTTGCATTTAAAATTTGATTAGATAATAACATGAAAAAAATATCTCCTTTTGGTGTGTTTGAAGAAGGTTCAAAAGTAAAAGTACTATCATTTTTAAGCAACCAAGAGCTTAAAAAATAGAGTCCTTAAAAGACATTTTGTTTTTAGAGAAGTGCAAAATTGTTTGGCCAAAACACTACTTCAGGGTAGAATTTGACGTTGTTCTTCTTTGTTTTTTTTTTTCTTTTGATTTTAGATTTTGCCTGCAATATGGAATGCATGCTGGAGTGATGAGAAGGGGCGTGAGAAAGCAGAGGAGGAAGCCTTGGAAGCTTTGGAGATCCTGCAGGAAGCACTGAAGGGTAAGAGATTCTTTGGAGGAGAGAGCATAGGATTGGTAGATATTGCTGCTAATTTCATTGGGTATTGGGTTGCTATATTGCAAGAAATTGCAGGGTTGAAATTGCTTACCCTTGAGAAATTTCCAAAGTTATATAAATGGAGCCAAGAGTTTCTCAATCACCCTGTCATCAAGGAGGGCCTGCCTCCTAGAGATGAATTGTTTGCTTTCTTCAAAGCTTCTGCAAAGAAATAGAACAATTTTAGAGGTCGGATTCATAATAATTTGCCATGATTTTCTTGGAAATATTCATCTTGTTATGAGGAAAAAGTGGCATGTAGGTGTATTGGCTGTTTCAATTTCAACTCAAAACTAAGAAGTTGCCCATATGGGTATGCATTATAGGATTTTTGGTGCGAGAGGAAAGTTTCCACTTTTCTTCATTATTACTGTTCTTATCTCTCACGTCTATGATGTCTGGTGGACATAAACCTCAAGTGCCACCACAGATAGTTGAGTCTCTTTGCATACAAAATTAGAAATATTATGTGTTTCTTTGTTAAAAGAAGTTCTATAATTGTAATTGTATCCATAAAAATATATTTTGCATCAGTATTTTGTTGATGATAGATCGTGCTTCACCCTGAGAAAATACTAGGTGAATACATTGTCCACTAAGTTTCCGATGCATTCCCTTTTGAGACAGAGAGAGCAAAACAATATAAGATAATTTCATATTTTGAACAGAAAAAAATCAAGGGCAGAGTTATATATAAAGAAAATATAAATAAAGTTGGTTAAAGAAAATTTTTTATGTTGATTTCGCACCAAGTTGACAGTGTTGTTTTTATTCTTTCTTTATTGAGAGATTTTAAAACTATTTCTTATATCAATGAATTCTTCTTCTTCCTATATTTTTCCTTATGAACATTAGGATACTTGTTGAAATATATTTAATGCTTTGCGTGGGGATTGAAAAAAAAAAACATATAATACTTCTCACCTACTGGTTTCTTTTTTTTATACCTCACTTTGCTTATCTTCTCTCAATAACACATTTGATTCCTCTTTCAGCAATTGTCCCTTCGTTATAATGGATGAATCAGGCCGAGTTTTTCAGCTTGTTCATATTAGAAAAGAATGTGTGGATAAGCTAAATCAACTCTTGAACACTCACGAGAGGATATGTTCTACTCTTGGAACCCTCCAAGAGAAAACCACCATCAATCAAGTCTTAATGATATAAGAGAATAAAAGTCCAGTACACTCCAACAACTCAAAAAAGAAAATAATGTACCAGAATTCACAATAGAAGCAATTTACAAGTTTAATTCAGCAACACAACATAACCCTTTTGATTTGTAAACTTGAAAGCAATTTTTGGCAATTAAAAATAGCTCAAATGATCTCAAAGTTCTATTTATAAAGTGCATAAAACACTAATTAAAAACAAAATTCATATATATTTAATCGATTATTTCAAGTTAATAATCGATTATGCACTTGTTAATCATTTGAAAAACTTAACTTTCTGTATTAACCAATTATGACACTTGTTAATCATTTATTTCAGTTTTGCATTTAATTCAGAAAAATAAGTTAATTATGTAGATTTTAATCAAATAGATTAAGAGAACATTAAAAACACATCATTATACTCTCTGTTTTAATCGGTTAACTAAACAAATAATTGATTATCTTGTTTTGAAACGTCTTAAGAATAATTCAATTGATTATTTAAAACCTTAATTTACTAACACAGTCATAAAACATTTCTTACATGTTTTTAACTTTCAAAATGGTTTCCTTTTGATTAATTTTAATATATGTTGTGTGTTGAACTTAAAACCTTGTGAATACCTTGTTTGAAATACTTTCAAACAGTTGATTCGACATTTCAGTAGGTTGAAATTTCACACCCTTTTAGAAAACTCATCTTTTCAAAAAGATTAAGATTCAATTAACCTGGATCACCTTAAAGAGTGAATTAACATTTCAAAGACTACTAGACAACACACACAACCAACAACAAGGTCTTCAAGCTTTCCTCTTGGATTTGGAGACATCAAAGCACCTTGTTCAACAATTAGCACCCAAGAGAAAAGTCACTTAAGCCCAAGTAAATTAAGTTAAATAGGAGGCAAGATTGAGAAGAAAACACCATTGAGTGACTTGTAACCCAATTGGGAGAATATAAGGTGTTAGAAGATGTGTGGTGAATTCTACCCTGTGGATTTGGGAGTAATCTATTCAATCTCTTATGTATTAAGGTGATATTTGACTATAATATTTTGTTCTTGGTTGATTATTGGTATTATTGTTTTGCTTCTAATTCTTGATATAGAATCTTAAATCTAACTGGAAAGTATTTTAATGGTTCCGACCAAAATAACAATACTTAACATATTTGAGTGTTAGGAATAGACTTGAAATGTTAATTGCTATCAACGTCTAATCGTAAAGCTAAGTAGTTTTTATAAATATGTGAGGAATCAATATTTAGGAAACACCTTAAGAATTTTATATGCGAAGAATCAATATAAATGATTTTTATACGGGCATCAATATCAATCAACGAACACAATATTATCATGCTAATCAAAATACAAAAGAGCGAGAAGGATGAAACTCAATCCTTATTTTTTCAATTGAAGCAACAACTTTATGACTTGTTTTCTTGTTAATTTTTGCCATCTTAACAACTCTCACAAACTTTTATTATTTTGTTTTATATTTAGCGAATATTTTACTTGAATATTCAACTGTTCATTGTGGGTTCGATATCCATCCTTAGGGACACATTATTACTTCTGACAACGCGGTACACTTGCCATAAAAAGTCATCAATGAGTGGACTTGACTTCAACAAGTCTTTCCTAGGATGACTTTCTCTTCTTGAGTTGATCATATATCCTTTATTAAGTCTCCAAAGAGCTCTGTTGTTAAGTTCATTAGACTTGCTGCTATTTCTTTTTTCAATTCGGATGAATTGGAGGAGGAGAAATTATGTTAGGTTTCAGCAGGGAATTATTATTCGTGATGCCATTGATTATATTAAAAGCTACATTAGAATGTCAGGTAACTCTTCTAATAAATCTATGTATATTATATCTTGGAGTTCTTTAGTAGCAGTACTAGGTCTAGAAAAGCCTACCAAGGTGTTATGGGGTTTTCCTTTTGTTGTAGGGCTTAAAAGTCAACACTGATGTTGTTACAAGAGGTTCTCCTGATCTTGCTACTTGTGTTAGGATATTTAGAGGGAGTTTATTGAAGGCTGATACAAACCAAAGCAACCAACAGATGACTAAGGACACATCTAGCACCTCACAAAAAGGTCAGTCATCTCAGTATACAAAGTTGGGCCCCACCAAACCTCGAGAAAGCATTAGCAAAAGAAGAAGTTATAGACTAGAATATCTGAAGTTCTTCCTTCTGGTATTTTCCACAAGAGAAAAGTTATGTAAATAAACTGGGTTCACTTTAGGGGTCCAAATAGCAAAGATATGCTAAAATAAGGTACCATTAGCATAATAGGGGGTGTGGGTAGCATTTTAGCTTGTTCCTAGCCCATTTGGAGGCATTTTGACCTAGTTTCTAGAAGGACAAGTCTAGGATGCGGGACTGACTAAGTCAAACCCTAAGGCTTCCCATTTTTCCCTTTTCTCATCCTACCCCTTTAGCTTGTTCTCCAAGGCTCCTTCACCTATAAATAGGAGGCCTACCTAGTGTATTTTACAAGTTTAATGAAATAGAGAAAAGTTACTATGCAGGTTTTGTGTGAGATGCTAGTGAGGTTGTCCTCTTAGTCTTTTAGTCTTATCTTGTGAGAATTTGAGAGCTCTCAAGTGGCGACTTCCAACACTTATCTTGAAGTCATTTCATCATCCAAGTGGCGTGCTCATCATCTCAAAATCCATTCCTCATAAGCTTCCTTTTCCTTCATATTTTCCTTCCATTATCAGTCCATTCTATTAATAAACATGTTCTTATTTTGCTTCCTTATGTCTATTCGATTTTTACATGTTGCTGTTGTTTTCCTTATGTAATTTCACACTATATCTTGTCATCACCTTCACCATATAATTGTATTTTCCTTTTGCCTTTATGAAATGAACCTTCACATCTACTTAACCACTTGGTTAAGTTAATGTCCAGTTGGGATTTTCCTTAGGTTTTCACTCTTAATTGCCTAAAAATCTCAATCCTAAATCTAAAGTGTCACATAAATGAACAATCCTAAAATCAACTCACGTCATGTGGTTATCAGAGCTTAGGTTCTTATGCTTAATTTGCTTGAGTTAATTCAACACTTTACAATTTCTTTACATTACCTTTAATTCTTGTCTTTAAATTCAAGTACCTTTACTTTCTTGTCTTTAAATTGAAGTACCTTTAAATTCTTGTCATTATTTTCTTGCATTTTATTTTCCAGCCCTTTATTTCTTCACAATTTTTTTCGGCCATTTTTAATATGCATAACATTTTTCGTTTTGAATATGTTTCTTGTTATGTCTTTTATTGATCTTGCCTTTTACTTTGAGTCTTATGTTCATTAGTGTTCTAGGAGTCCTTGTTTTGATTATACTTACTTGCTTTTAATTTTGAAGTTTTCAAAGTAGTTAGAAACTTGTTTTTAGTAGAAGTAGATTTAAAGTTCCAAACACATGATTTCAAATGTTCAATTATATTGAATCCAACCAAAAAAATTTGTGAAAATTGAAACTTCTTGACAAATATGCATGATACAAATTATGGTTTTCTTTTCCATAAGTCACATTTAGTATAAAAAAAAACTAGTGACACAAAAAAAAAACAAATAAAGAAAATTTAAAAGGCATCTTTGGTTATCACTTCTCAAAGACAAATCATTTTCCAAACTATGGATTCAACTTGATTGGCAAATTGTTTTCAACCTTGTGGAATTTTTTATCCTTTTGCTTTAGCATTTTTTTTAAAAAGAAAAGTTTCATAGTTAAAAGTTTAGTAAGTATCTTAGAGTCTTTTTGTGTGCCTTTTCTTGTTTGTCTTCCTTTTCAAGTTTGGTCATATTCTCTTTTCCAATTGGGTTTAGCTTTTCTTGTTTTTATTTATTTCTTTGCCTCAAGTTTTGTGGTGATTTTACTTTGAGAAAGTGTTGAAGGCTTTGACCTTTTTCACTTGAGAGTTTTTCATCCATAAGAGAGACCTTGGTTAAGGGAAGAATTTTCTTCTTTGAGTGCTTGGAGTGATCTTGATACAAGTGGCCCAACTTTGATTTTTTTTTTCTTTCTAACTTGTTTTCACTAATGTTGCTGCAAGAGGTTCTCCTGACCTTGCTTCTTGTGTTAGGATCTTTAGAGGGAGTATGAGGGAGTTTGTTGAAGGCTTTTCTTCTTTTCTCGCGGTCCAGTCTTTCCTCTTTACTGAGTTTATGAGAGCTATCATTTCTATTGAGCATGCTAAAGAGGCTGGTTACATGAGTTTGTGACTGAAGATTGATTCTACCTTGATTTTCTTCCAGACAACTAGTTCCCCGGTCTCACTAGTGCAGATAAGGTGAAAAACGACGGTCATTTTAGCCTTAAAATGGCGGCTTTCTGGCCGCTGTTTTTCAACGTATAATCTATTCTCTTCAAGCAAAGAAGGTGGCTATTTAGCCATCGTGTTACATTCAGTCTAAAACAGCGGCTATGGTAAAAGTCATCATTTTATACCTCCCCATAACTTGTATATATAATACATGCATGAGGTATAAAACGACGACTATGATAAAACATGTCCTTTTATACCCCTCCTAATCTTAGCACATATGGTGCCCTAAAACGATGACTTATTCCCATCTAAATTAACCTGTTCAATTAAAACTCAGCCAGACAAATACATAAATTCAGATAATCAAATTATATATATATATATATATATATATTGATAAAAATGTATTGCAAACACTAATAACATATTCTTATCTATCTATCTAATTCCTACACTATTTAATAGCTATCCTAGAGTTATAAAAATTAAAGAAATATGTGGCCCAAGCATTTCTCACATATTCTATGGCGGGCAAAGGGAGTGGACTCTCATCTGTAAAGAACTGCATTACGAAATAAGGTTCACATTAATTAGTGTTAAGATACATATGTTAAAGAATTATAGAAATAATTTACCATTATGTATATGCTCCCAATCACTTTTAATGCCTAGTGTTACAATGGTAACCATCCATTGCATAACGTAATAGCCACACTCATAGCCTCCCGATTGTCTATTACACTTCAATTCAATAGAAATTAAAAGTTAATATTGATAAAAAATGAAAAGAGAAGGACAAAAATTACAAACCTTTAGTGTCATCCACATCAGATTTTGAAAATTTCAATTGGATCAACCTTTGAGGATGTTATATCCACGCCATGAACTGATTAATACAAAAAACCGCATTAGTAGATGTTTAAGTAAAATACGAAGTTAAGTTTATAGTGTAATTACAGATCAGTCATATTCTTCAGATGTGTGGATGACTTCTTGTGCCGGGAACAAAACCACACAACAGTCTTATCAATCATGGATAAGACAAGTAACTGCCAATGACCCCTATATCATTCATGAAAAGAGTTAGTAAATATTTAAAACATGAAGACTTATAATTGAACTTACTCATTAATATAAGGGCATTAATAAATTTGTTTTCCCTCTTTTTCCAAAGTGTTAGTGATGTATGATTGGGCTTCATATTTCTTTGTTCCAATTAGATATATAGACAAGAGATCCAAGAATCCATAAACATCTTCATTCCCATCATTGATAAAAATTCCAGAAAAAGACCTACAAGTTATTAGTTAAAGCATAATCAATAATAATTTAACATAAAGTAAATTGAAATATAGGTAAAGATACTTACATCATAAAAAATTGAATGATATATATATATATATAATTCAATTTTTTATATATATTGAGCTCCTGGTCTCTAGCTGCAAATTCTAAAAAATCTGACATGTATATTTACAGTGGTATGCCGATGTTTATTCCAAAAAATGTATCATCCCATGGAATGTCCATAGGGTTTTGACCAATCCCTTTAGCAGCTACAACTAAGGATGCTATAGGATGGGAATCTCATGCTTCTTTTTTGACTTGGTTTCCGACGAGGTTTCTACAAAATAAAGAACATTTGTATTAAATTAGATGTAATATATAAATATAAATTAATATAATGAAATAAACTTATTGTCGGTGGTTCTGGTAGTATTTGAATGAGGTGTCTGAAATGCATTGGCCACAGTTGTTACCTCATCTAAAGGTAGTGGAACACGAGCATCGGCTACTCGTACTTTTTCAACCATTACCTTCACCATATCAGGGGAGAGAGGAACGTTATGTAAGGTGGTGGCCTCTTGATAAACTTTTCCCATGGCCACCGCTTGAGTAAAGATGCCACCCTCTACCAGTAGCTCACGTTGGCTCATCTGGCCAATGACATCCCCCCTGATGTTGTAGGAGTTGCACAACTCCCCTTTGTACTCTTGGGAGCGGAAATAACATGCGACTCAAGCGGTTAAGTACAATGTTATTGATAGAAACTCCTATCGCAATTCTAGCCACATGCGTTCAGTCTTCTTTCTCATATCCTCCATTAATTCTTGGTGTATCTTACTCGTCAGTTTTGCTTTGTTCTCCAACCCCTTTCCCAGTTGCACGTACACGACCATAGTGCTCAGGTCATCCAATTGCTTCAACCAGGATATCATGACGACCTTCAGGTACAAAATTACCTTGGGAGCTTTGCTAAACCAAGGAATCCTGCAAGAGACCAAAATCATATAAGTTTTTAATATAATTAATGTTTTAAAATAAAGGGAAAAGAGGATAAAAATAACTTACAACTTTTTCTGAGACTATTCGTGATTGCTCAGAACTATATGCACCCGACTTTTTAATTCGAGTCATCTTCCATTTTTCGTGGCGGGAAGGTGGTAATGGAGGTTCACTGACCCCTGTATCAATCTCATACCCAGTCTCCTATCTGGATTGCTCCTTTTCTATCATTAGTGATTGCTCAAGCTTTTGATACCCCGAACGAGACTTTAGGTGGGGCTAACATTCTTTTGTGTTGTGACTTGAGCTTTCTTCCGACGATCCTGTCATAAATGAAATAAACAAAGTGAATCAAATAACATTAAGTTATTAATGTTTTAATCCATAAATAAAATAGTTAAGTAACTTCACTTACCAACCACCCTTCAGATTCACGACTTTGAACAAAAAGATGCCATATCTCTTCATCAATATTAGCGTACTTTAAACACGGATTTTGGCCTTTATAGATGCCAAAAACATATTTTGTCGTTAGTGTTGACTTAAACTGACGAAATTTAATATCGATGTTAGATATAATCTTTGATCGAAGCAGTTCCACATTAGGGATGTCAAAATGTGTCTACGAAATAATATCATGAAATTAAAATTGATCAATTAATATTAAAAAGAATTACATGATAACGATAATAATGATATTACCAGGACATCCGCCCAAAGCATGTTCTGATTGACCTCTGACACATCATCCCATGAATTAATCAATATGGAGAGCCTCTCACGAGCAACAACTCCAAGATAGCTGTTAAAATTCTCAGAAGCCACTCCAGTGTTAACTTCAATGCCGATAAGTGCTTCTCACCATTAACACGTCTTAATGAGAAATGCTTCAGTCTAATAGGTCCTTTGCTCGCTCGTCTGGAAGGGGGTTTGATTGTCATCCACATCTGTATTAAAAAATTAGGTTACAAACATTAGTTAAATTGCATCGAAAGAAAATTATATAAAACAAATACATAAAATTCAAAATTTGTATTATCGAAAATATTTCTAAATCTGTTACCATAGTGGGTTGAATGTTCATATATAAATTCCTTCACCGTGGTCTTTACGGGTTGCATGTACATCCTCATCTTTATTCATTATTATTGGTGTAAATGAACGAGGGTTACAATTTTCAATATCATCAATAGCCTCCCCTTGTTTTTTCACGTGTAAAACGACATACCAATGTTCTGACATAGGATCTTTGATGTAGAAAACCCGAGATGCTTGTTGAACCAGTATAAATGGCTCATCCCAATAACCTATCTTTCGAAAGTCCAATAATCTGAATAATGATTCATCAATTTTAACCTCACTCTAATTGTCAACCCATTTACACTTGAAAACTAGAACATAAAACTTAGTATAGTCAACCTCCCATATCTCTTCAATAATACCATAGTATGCCAATGATCCAGCTACAGGATTTGTATCTTTTGAAGTTGAAGATTGCATTGACTCAGCTTCCACAATTTTGATTTGTACTCTTTTCATCCATAGACTTTGTGTAAAATAAACAATTGTTCACTTCGTAACTTGTATAAGAAATGACATCAAACTTCAATCCAGCAGCCAAACGGGTCTAGGTATCTGATGTCGTTGAATCCTTTAACACCTCGTCTTTAAACCAAGGCATGAAAGTTCTATTATGTTCCATCAAAACTCATTTCCCTAGTTGTCTTAGGTTATTAGCCATCATAATGGCTTTATAAGCATCTATGTAAGGCATAACCTCTGTAGAACATGGAAACTTTGATGAAAGCAAATCTGTGATAAGAGTTTGATGCTTTGTTGCCTTGATTGAAGCTTAGTTCTAGGGTGTTTAGAATTTGCGTAAAGTTCATTCTTAATCCTATGCACAATCTGAATCAATCTGTTTTGAAAGAGAAAAATGTTTTTCTAAGCCAAGTGAAAAACAACCGGTTGATTTGACGGTTTAGTCGGTTGTTTTACACCTAGCTGTTTGAAGGTTTTCAAAAATGATTTTGACTTGGTTGACTAACTGTCAAAACCAATTCAACCGGTTAAAACGACATTTCAACAAGTTGATTGTCACATTTCTTAGCAGTTTTTCAAAAACCTGTTAAATCTGTTTTCAGTTGAATTAAAATTGTTTTGGCTCATTGTTTCTCTTTATATTAAAAAACACAAAGAAAGTAAGATTGAAAACGTTTTTTGAGAAGAGATTTGATTTAAAGTTTTGCAAGATTGCCTAAAGGTTGTGCATTGGTTCAAGAGGTCCCTAGACTCCCATCTGAACCCTCTTTGCAGCCAAAAAGCCCAAAACTAATGACTCAGTTGGAGGACCAAATGAGTGTGCAAAAATTTGAACAAAGGTCCCCAGTTAA
>Ga0123342_1009151_pt1 | contig 12028 bp, 6 predicted proteins | sample Turbeawhitnodule_FD_89960 | JGI IMG/M metagenome (GOLD analysis project Ga0123342, IMG submission 89960) | Root nodule microbial communities of legume samples collected from Mexico - Turtle bean Mexico white nodule | ecosystem: Host-associated > Plants > Roots > Nodule | place: Mexico: Nepantla... | reverse complement strand
TTAATAGTGCCTATAAATAGACAATTCTTTGTATTGTTTAAATAAGAAGAAATCAATAACAGAACAGACTCTCTTCTCATATTTCTCACTGTGAGTTCCATCTTTTGTGTGTCTGCTCTAACACTAACACTATGGTCAAGTTCATTTCGGCGGAGGTGTGCGATAGCGCGAATTGAGTATTCTTGAAGTCGTTACCAAACAGTGAAGACAAACTCTCGTTGTCTTAGCCTTCCCTTAGTTCTTGACTTGGGGAGTTTGTTCTGATACACTTAATAGTCTCACATTGCTTAAGAGTCGAAGTTTAAAACAATTTATATACACATCTCTCTTTTAATCTCTTTTAATCCTTTGAGATGTTTTTTAAAATAAAATTATAATAAAATTTTGAGTTTTAAAGCATACAATACATCAAATATATCAATTGAAACAATTAAAGTACAAATTTAGTTATTTTTCAATGTGTCTATTTTTTAAAAAAATATTTAAATTAAAAATGTAAGTAGTTTAATAAGCACTTTGTGCATATAAATTTTGTTTTTGCATTTTCAATAAGAAAAAAGCATTATTGATATTATTTTGAATATAACTACTAAACATTTAAGTTTATTTTATGCAACGGTTTGTGTGTAAGCATTATTTTTTTTATCAACAAATAGTTAAATAACAAATAAATAAATAAATAAAATGGAGAATTTTCTAATTATTATACAAAACCACCCACACTTCCTACAATACCCAAAAACAGGTCCCCTGCTAGGCTATATATTTTTCAGCCAATAGCCCAGCAAAACCAGAAACATACATCTGCTAAAAAGTTACATATGGTGAGCTTATTATTATATATGCATGCAAGCTATGAACATTCTCATTGGGTAATTGGTGACCGTTGATGACTGTAAACACGCAGATGGGTTCAAGGATGAAGACAGCAATATTTGACGAGCAAACAAACAAGGCTCTGAAGAAATGGCATATGGCTGTGAAAAAGAAGCAAAGGGTGGTGAAGCTAGGAAAGTCCAATGCAGAATCAGTATATGGAAGCCCCACTGCTTCAACTTCAACAGTGCACCCTTCTGGGCCCACACTTCACCGTTACAAAACCACTGGTCACTCCACCCGCTCTTCAACGTACGAGGATCAAGATCATGAATATGAGTCCGATGTTGAGTTGTCGCCTGAGTTGTCCCAAACAACCAGCTTCATTGTGAGAATGAATCATGCTGATCACCAACAACTACAAGAACATAAACACCGCACTGAGGGAGAAAACAACTCTAGTGAAGAATCTGATTTCTCATTTGTTAAAGTCAAACCTAGTGACCCTGTGGAAATAACCACCACACCACATGGCATATAATCATATACTCATATTTTTTGTTTCATTTATTTTACACTTTCTAGATTATATGGTATCTTATAATTAGATATGGATTATATATATATATATATATATATATATATATATATATGTATGCAAGGCTTAAATTTAATTGTATTTTTATTTGAGGTATTAGTTGTAATATTTTAATCTCTTAGATTATAAATGTATTAATTGACGTGACCTTGACTAATGTATATATTATATCTGAGACCATTAGGGTTTAGGGTTTAACGTAGTTTAATAAAATGAAAATTTAATTAAAAATAAAGGAAAGAGAAATTTTAAATGAAACCAATAAAAGAAAAGAAAATTAATTTGACATAAAAGAAACTCAAGTAACATTACAGGATGAGATAAAACATATGTAATATAGGTGAGTAGATATAAACTTTATATACGCAAAATTAAAAGCAGAAGTAGATATACACGGATACTGAAGATATAAACAACTTATCTTTACATAATATTAATGTAAAATTGTCATTCAATTTTATAAATGTTGACAATTTTATTCAATTTATTTAATATTAAATGTTGACAACTTATTTTAAAAATGTAAAATTGTCATACATAATATTTTACAGTACTTTTTTCATTCAAATTAAAAGCGATGTTTGTTTTTGTATGAGTTTTAATTTATAGAGTTATTTCTGCTTTAGACTAAAATACTTGTAATTAGAAAAAGAGTCTGTATATTTACAAAAATTATGGGTTTAGCTTTAATTTTATAAAATTGTCCTGGGATATTGTTAAAGTAGATATCATGACAGTAGTAAAAAAACTTCCATAATTGTGAAAAATGGCTGAGAGAAAGTAATGCGTCCTTTATAATTCTTATATCTAAGATAAAACAAATCCAAAGGTTTGAATAAGTACAGACTCATGTTATTTGTAAGATATTTTATAAAATTATATCTTAATAGTTGGTGTGTGAGTTTAGAAAAAGATATTAAGTTTAATTGGAAATGAGGCACATATAACACATTGCTAGAAAACTTTGAGGTTTTAACATTGTTAGAAGGAAAACCCACTTTGCGAAAACAACCTCATAAAGCTGGCTAATGAGGTGAGGTTTACACCCACTTATATACAATGAATTGTCCTCATCTCTAGTCGATGTGGAATCTCCAACATTATATGAATTTTTTTTTTAAAAAGTACACTAAATCCTATACAAAATTATAAATTAAATGCAGTCTTCATTCATATGTTCAGGATTATTAATAGTGAAAATATAAATGTGAACATGTTACAATTTTGTTAATGACACATATCTGTGTGTAGAAACACAAAACATTTTGGTTATAAATAACATCCTTAAATGTTGTGAAATTGACCTTGGGACTTAAGGTCAATTCTATAACAATTATAAGAATAGAGCATAATATTATTAAATGGTTTTTAGCATTTTTTTAAATTACAAAATCATGAGTGTTTCGTTTATATATTTAGGACTACTTATTATAGTAGGTGATGATAATAAAAATCATGAGTCTTATGTTCATATTATATGTATTTTTTATTTTATTTTTTGTTATGTATGTAAATTTGTGTTGTTAATGGTTTTTTAATATTTATTTAAATATAAACATAAGTGTTATGATATGTTTAATTTTTATTCTTATATTTATTTTAAAAATCAATGCAAAGAGATTTTATTTTAATTTTTAATATAATAAATTATTAGGGATGACAATGCGGGCTGACTTGTCTTGCGTTTGGTCCGTAAAATGCGGGTCAATCTGATTTCTCTGTCCTGCCATGCATAAAGTTCAGCTCGCGTACAATGTTTTTCTTTTAGAAATTCAATAAAAATGTTTGTTATTTTTTTTTATTGAAAATTTGAATATAAAGGAATTCAATAAAATATTTGTTACTTTTTGTAATGCTACTAAAAAGATAAGGCATGGTAGTACATTCCTTATCCATTGGAATCCAATTTGCAAATTAAGATTATGTTAGAAAATATAAAATAAACATATAATCTAAAAATAATTCTATAAAAGTATTAAATATCAAAAGAAATAATAATAATTAATAATAAATAATTGAGACAGTGGAGGGATTGGCAAAGTGGGTCGGTTCGCCCCGCATAGGCCCGCAAAATGCGGGTCAGGTTGGCCCGTCCCACATAAAAAATGTGGCCTAGTTTTCATGACCCGCCCTGCATGCGGGTTGGCCTGCATTTTTTTTTAATGTAAAGGAGGAGTGGAGGCAGTAGTGGTGTGCAGCAGCGGAGCGACAGTAGTGCGCGACAGTTGCAGGCGAAGCCATGCGGAGTTGCAAGGGGACCGAGTGGCGACACTGCAAAGGAGAGTGCATCGTGTGTTGTGTGCGTTTTTTGGAACAATGTAACTGCGTTGTGTGCGTATTTTGAAACAACGTAATTACGTTGTGTTTTGAGTGAAAACCTAATTTTCTTTCACTCAAAGTTGTCACTCCTCCACTGGACCATTTCATGTCAAGTTAGTTAATTTTATTTATTTATTTTGCGGGCTAGCGGGACAGCCGCCCCGCCCTACTGCTGACTCGTGCAGGCCACGGATTATGCGAGGCGAGCTAATGTGGATTGAAAACGTCAACCCGCCCCGCGTTTTTTACCGTGAACCGGCCCGCCCCACTTTGCCACCCTAATACTCATCCAATCCAATAGAGATTAAACTATTAAGCACCTAATCCTAGATTATATTTGTGTTAGTTAGCTTAACCTATTGTTTTTCTCTCTAACAATTTGCTACGGGTCGGCAACGGGGAGATTCTTTTAAACTCAATCCAAATCCAATATAATTGCATTTTAAATTTATATCTATTTAATTGGATGAAATTAATTTGGATTTTTCAAATTTAGTTTAACTTTGGATTTAAATTAGATTAATTCTATATCAATTTAATTTGGATAAAATTAATATCAAAATTGGGATTATTATATATGATAAATTTAAATGAAGTTTTATTTGAATTAAATTGGTTATATTTTGTAACTAAAGAATTCAAAATATAAATTGTTAATTTTGGGAGTGGGAAATGTCTGTGAACAGTGATTAGCAAAAAAAGTTCAAGAAGGATTAAAGTGTTTGGTGGTTCTTATTGAAGTTTTTTTTTTCCCTTCATACATATAAATACGCTCTGTGCTATCTATTTTTAATATAATATCTTAATCCAATTAATTGGATTTGATTTAAAATTTAAAAATATAGATTTTTTGATTTGAAATTGTTTTTATTTTATTGAAAGTGATATGGATTAGTATGATTATGGATCAAATTTGAATATTTGGATTTATTTTCACCTATAATTTACAATTTGGTTCATAAGAGAAGCTTCCTTGGTATCAAGTACGACTTAACGAAAATGACCAATCTATATATATTACAAATGGAGAGGACTCTCAGGGTAAGCTTAACCATGTGTCCTCTCCACAAAATTTTGATAAAAAAAATTCAAAAGCATTTAATACCAAAAGTAGAAAAAAAATTCACCAATCAACACAACACACCTGGACCAACTAAAACGTGCCACATAACACTTTTTAAAAGTCAATTTTTTCTCTCTCTTATTCCATTTTCTCCATTCTCTCTTTGGAACCCTAATGGCAACCCTTTCGCCCTCGCTTCTCTCCTTTTCCTTTACTCATTTTCACCATTTTGGCAACTGTGTCACTCATACGGAACTTCTGAAGGGTTCAGTGTTTCACAGTTGACCCAAAAGCAATGTCTTTAGAATGGAGGATTAGGGCTTCGTTCTTCTCTCAACAAAGCTTAAATTGGGTTCTTTTTTCGCAACTATGTTTGTAGAACAATTTGCAGAAGAATCATAAATCACAAACAAGGTAATGTTTTTTCAAATTCAAATTTGATTTCTGATGAATTGTGGCGCATTTTTCGGACTTCATATACCTCCTCTTCTGGATTGATTTTGCACTACATTGAATATCTTTTTTTTTTCTTCTTCTCATTCGATTCTTAGATGTCTTTGATATTGATATTGATGTTCATCTGGTTTAATTGTTTGAAGTGTGCTATTCTCATTCAATTATTGGGTGCATTTCATATTGATGTTCATTCTGTTTTTTTCCTCTTCTCCTTGCATTCGTCGATTCATTTCATATTCATTTGAACCTCATTGTTTTGTTTTTCTAGGGTTTTCTGATATATCTTCAGTTCTGTTATGATTTTTTTGTTCTTGGGTTTTCTTATCAAAGTTGCTTACTTTTGATGTTTCTGTCGATTTTCTTCATCTCTTTTACGGTTTCTTTGTTCTACTGTTCTTGATATTGTTGCTTCTCTCTTTGTTACATTTTTTTGGTTTTCTTATCAAAGTTCCTAAGGTTTTCTGGACAAGAACATCACCTCATTGTTTTTTCGTTTCTGCATTTTTTTTCTTCTTTGTCCAGTGTTTCTTGCATTTTTCTTTTCTGTCCATTTTGTTCATCTCATTACTTGGGTTTTCTGCAGTCTTTTTCTTTTCTGATCCATGTTTCTTGCAGATTGTTTTCTTTTTTGTTCCGCGTTTCTTGCATTTACCCTTTTCTGTTCCTTTTGTTCATCTCATTCTTTTCCTTTTTTGCAGTTTGTTTTCTCATCTGTTCAGTGTTTCTTGCATTTAGCTTTTCTGTCCATTTAGTTCATCTCATTACCGGTTTGTTTTTGGCAATCTTATGTTTTTTTTCTTCATCTAATTTGTTCATTTGATCCAACTTTGAAGGTTTATTTTGTTGAAATTTGTTTATGTTTCCATCACTAATTACGTGTAATGATGGTTTACTGCTCACCACTTCCTATGTATTCATTATTACATGCATTAAATCTTAATGCTAAGTGTCATCTCTCAACATTTTTTCTGAGTTGGGTCTTATAATATCAATCCTTTTTTTTAGTTGAGCCTTATAACATCACTACATTTTTCTGACCTTAGTAATTAGTAATATATTATAAAACTTAGCAAGATGTTCTATTTGGTATTTTTTCTTTACTGCTCCAGAGCATATAAGATTCATATTTGGATGACAATACTAGGTTGCCAACCAATGGCAGATTCAACTCTATGAACATCTGTGGTGAGGTATGTTGTGTTGATCAAGAGTGATCATTTGCTTTGAAGAATCCAAATCCAAGGTGTTTGATGAAAGGTTGGTGTTGCTGCTGTGTTTGGGTGGGATCTGGATAGAAAAGAGTGTGATGCACTCCTTTGTTGAATCTAAAACTAATGTGATTTAAAACCTTTTATAAATCAAGTGTTTTTCCAACTAAGTGAAAAAAACATGTTGTTTTGTCGAATCAACCGGTTGTTTTGCTCTTAGGAGTTTTGAAAAAGGTTGAAAACTGTTTTGATTTGGTTGACTTAACTGTCAAGCCAAAACAATCGGTTGTTTCGTGGTTTCAACCGATTGTTTCTTTGAAAATCCTAACAGAATTCAATTTTGAATGGTGAATCTGTTTTAAATGTTTTCTAACTGAATACGCTCCTTCATTAATTACTTTAACCAATCTTTGGAAAATATAAATGGTTTGTTTATGTTTTCAAATAAGTAAGAAACAATTTTGAGAAATTTAGTTTTGACACATTTGATTCTAAGATTTCAAGATTCACATCAGGCTTTGGATTTTCAAGAGAGACTGGAATAGGATTGCAATTGTATTCAATTCAGATTGTACTGTGATTAGGTGTAATCCTTTCTAAACCTACTGTATTTTTGGTGTTGTGTTGCCAAGGAGTATTGTGTGTTCTTGAGGTGCTCAAGATCAATACTTTTGGTGTGGTTTGCCAAAGATAGTGTGTTTCTTGAAGGGTTCAAGGTCACTACTTTGGTGGTTTGTGTTTTGTAATCTGGTTTGATTGCTTAGTGGATTACCCATTGGATTTCTGGGGATTGGATGTAGCTCTTGGCGTAAGAGTGAACCAGTATAAACTGTATGTGTGTTTCTCTCTTACCCTGAACTCATTTAAATTTTGTTTCAAGCTTAACTGATATAAACAACCGATTGTTTCGAAGAAACAACCGATTGTTTCGAAGAAACAACCAATTGTTTTTCAGTGTATTGCTGTATAACTGCTTGAATTCTTGGCTAACTTGATTCCTATTCTGGATTTATACAAAGAATTTCATTTAACCTGAAAAAGTTTTCAAAAACCCCTTTTAAACAATTCACCCCCCTCTTGTTTAAGGCCATATATTCTAACAATTGGTATCAGAGCTTGGTACTTGAAAAATATTCAAGTTTGATCCTAAAATCTTTTTTCTATGGCTGAAAAACTACCTTTAGAGAAGGGTGCTCCAATTAACAGGCCACCTTTGTTTTGTAGTTTGAATTATCAATTTTGGAAGGTTAGAATGAAAATCTTTATTGAATCTATTGATAAAGGAATTTGGGATGCAATTGAAAATGACCCTTTTATTCCTAAATTTGAAAAGGATGGATTTTCTACTGAAAAATCTTGGTCCCAATGGACTGATGAAGAAAATAAAAAGGCCAAATTTAATTGGATTGCTCAGAACATTATAATCTCTGTTGTGAACTCTAATGAATTTTTCAGGATTTCACAATGTAAATTAGCTAAAGAAATGTGGGACACTCTAGAAGTCATTCATGAATGGACAAATGAGAATGAAGAGAAAATGCTTAGCCTGTTGTTTAAGAAACTCAGAAAATTCTTAAAGAAAAGAATAAGCAAAAGTGACTCATCCAAAAGGTATGATAACAAAAACTCTACTAAGGTTAACATTAACAAATATGCATACTTTGGATGTGGTGAACATGTACATACTAAAGTTGAATGTCTAAACAAAGAAAAGAAGAACTTCAAGAAACATGAGAAGAAAGGAAAATCAAGAAAAGCTTGCAATGATGACTCATCAAGCTCCTCTTCAAGTAAAGATAAAAGGCCAATCTATGTTTGATGGCTAAAAGGGAAGATGATTCAAGCAGTGAAAGTAGTGTAAGTTCTTGTACCTCTTTAAATGCTGAAACTATAGTCAATTGCTTCAAGCTTTTAAAGAAACTCATGAATAAGCTAACCGATTGGCTCTCTTGAACAACTGATTGAAAGGAATGAACAACTGGCTTGAAAACAGAGTCAAGGCACTGGAAGAAGAATTGGAAAATTCAAAAACTGTTTGAAAATCTTGAAATGCTTTACAAAAACTCTTCTTGCAAGTGTGACTCTCTTGTTTGTGAAAATAGTGAATCTTTAAAAAAGAAGGTTCACTACCTTGTAAAAACTGTGGATAAGCTTTCAAAGGGTAAATCCAACTTTGAGAATGTCTTGACATCTCAAAATTGTGTTTTTGGAAAAGCAGGATCGAGTTTTAATCCACAGAACAAGTTTTCAAACTCTTTTTCAAAAGTGTCAGAAAAACAACCGATTGAAAGATCGAAACAACCGGTTGTTACATGCTTTTACTGCATGAAGAGAGGCCACTCAGTTAGGTTCTATAAAATTAGGAAATATTTTCTTCCAAAAGGTATTATGAAATGGATTCCCAAAATTTCTGAAGTTCCCAGTGATGAATGTGAATCAAAAGGACCCACATTTGTAAGGGGACCAAATCTTGTTGTTTAAATTATTGTGTTGCAGGGATACTAAAAGAAGCATGGGGTCTTGAGTTATCAGATCAAGCTTTTGGAAGAAAAGGATTTTGTATGGAATTGAATTAAGGTTTTGTACAACTCAAGGCGTCTTGAAAGCCAAAAGAAGCATTCTTGATCATGAATAATGACTCATTGAAGGGACTCCATGACAAAAGGATAAGACTTTCTTTGTCTTTGTTTTTCTGTTATAAATTCATGCTAAAATCTTCATCTATGTGTATATGTACAATTACATTTTGATTCTTCTCTGTTTTTGTTTTAAACTCAAACATTGTTGCTAATTCAGAAAAACAACCGATTGTTTTCTCGAAACAACCGATTGTTTCTTCTGTGACAACACTGCATAAAATTGATTTAATTTCTTTATGCATTCTATCTTTTACATATTTCTTTTTTAAAAAGGATTATGAGTCAATAAAGCATTCATGAGGTCTGATTTGGTTCAGGAGAAAGTTGCTTCTTGTCATAAAAGAAATATATTCCATATTTTGGCAATTCAAGTGCCTTTATGACTAGTCAAATTCACATGTGCTAGCCATGTGATTTTCTGGTAAGGGCTGATGTGGTTATGTGCAAGATTGGACCAAATTCCTCTTCTTAAAGACTGAAACCCACTGCAACCAAAGTATCAAAGAGGATTTTTGTTTTGCTATAAAACCCTCTGCAGCTGTTTTTCTACACTAAAACAACCTATTGGCATATCTCTTGTTGCATCTCATATCTTCCTATGTTTTTCTGATTTCTCTCATTCTGGTTTCATGGATTCCACTCCTCCATCAGAAAAAAGGATTAAAACCAGAGTTGTAAGATCAGGAGGACGTCTTGAAGGCTGGTTTTCAGGAGACAATGAATTGATTGAGAAATATCGCTTTGAAACAAGTAGAAAAGTGATAAACAATCCAAAAGTTGTCTTTTTTAGCTGGTTGAAGAGTCAAAAGCTGGATGATGTGAGAAGACTACTCAAAGAACAACCGCTAAAGAGGTTCTTAGAGATGAAATGGAACATCTATTCGGATCTTATTCGGGTTTTCTACACCAATTTAAAGTTTGAAGGTAACAATCTTGTCTCTCATGTCAAGGGTGTGGATATGGAGATCACTCATGAGGTGTGGGTTGCTGTGACTGGCCTAAGGTATGCTGGTTTGAGAATCAACAAAGGGAACATTGGTGTGGTGGAAGATTTCAACAAAATTCAATATTACAAAAGCTGTTTCAAGAATCCTCATGCACAAGTAAGAACTTGTTCTGTTGGAGGGTTGAAATTGAATGAAAGATTGTTAGCTCTCGTTGTCACTTGGATTCTAACACCAAGAGGGAGCAACCATTTTGTTCTCACTGAGGAAGATCTTGTCTCATTACAAGGAAATAACAATTTAGTCACTGAATTTAGAGACCGAAAATTAGTGGTCGCAATTTGCAACCAAAATAGCCACCAAATACCCGTAGTATCAAATCTGCGACCGAAATAGCGACCGAATGAATTATTAATCACGTTAGTTAGTTTTGCGACCGAACATGAGAGTGAAAAAACCATTGGTCACTAAAGTGATGGGTGTTTCGAATAAATTGGGAAAAATATATCTGCGACCGAATTAGTGACCAAATATGTTTATTTTTTAGCCACATATTTCATTTCGGTCGCTAAATTTTATTGATTTTTTCTGCCACTGAATTAGCCACCGAATATCTTTACTTTTTAGCCACCGATTTTCTTTTGGTTGCTAAATATAAATGTTTATTTTTGTCACCGAATCAGCCACCAAATTTATTTATGTTTTAGCCACCGATTTTGTTTCGATCACTAGATATAATTGTTTATTTTTACCACTGAATCAGTCACCAAATACGTTTATTTTTTAGCCACCGAATTTCTTTTGGTCGCTAAATATAATTGTTTATTTTACTACTACTATTATTAATAATAATAATAATTCATTTTTATTTTAAAAAACTATACAAGGATCACACACTTTCAATACACTTTGAATATTAATGAGTACTCATCCGTTTAAAAAATAATTAGTTGTATTACTGGTTTCTTTTTCTATTTAAAAAATATGTGTCAATTATATTTGTAATTTCTTCAATTTAAATAAAATTTATTAAATATTGTTTTTTGAAATATCAACTCAAATAAAAATTCTAAATAAAATTACATAACAAAATATTATTATTAATAAAATTAATCTTTTAAAAAAAAGTAAATTACGCTACATAATTAAATTTAAATAAAATGATCTCTTTAAAATAAATTTAATTTTATAAAAATAAATAAATTGTAAATAATTTTTTAATTATTAATTTTTTTATTAATAACAGTTTTATCACTTGTTTCTAAATTTTTTTTGTTTAATTAAAAATTATCAACAGAGGTAAGTATCTGTCAGTTAGAAATTATAAAATGTATTAGTATGAAAAATAATTATTTGGTTAAAATATCCACATTTACTATCATGGATATTTAAATACTTATTTAATATTTATTTTTTAATTTTACATAAATGCTACATTATTTTAATATTATTTATAAAGAGGTGACTTTAATAAAAAAGAACGTGACAAATAGATAAAACTTGGGATTTGTTTTTTTTTTGTAAGCTTTAGAGTTATTTGGAAGTTCCTAAATACCCAAAATTGGTCGTGGTGTGAACAAAGGTGCGGAGGAAGCTGCAGACGGTGGTCGGAGGAGGAGGAAGTTGTGGGTGGTGGTCGTGGTGTGAACGGAGGTACGAATAGAGGCGAACGGAGGTGTGAGCGGAGGCAAACGGAGGTGCGAACGGAGGTATTTGATTGCTTGCATTAATTTTAACCTCAATCATTTTGTCTAGGCTTGCGAAAGACGATTTATTGCTAAACGATCAAACAAGTTATCATTGTAGGCATTAGTTTTTCTTGTTTCTTCTATAATGTTGTTTGAAGGTCTCTGAGCATTGCAATCACACAAGAGTTTATGTTTGATGGGGTTCCAATGAGTTGAACATAGTGCTTTGCACTGGTTCTACTAACGGGCTTGACTGAACGAAAACAGAACACCAAGATCAATTGGATCCATATCATC
>Ga0123342_1009150_pt1 | contig 12030 bp, 5 predicted proteins | sample Turbeawhitnodule_FD_89960 | JGI IMG/M metagenome (GOLD analysis project Ga0123342, IMG submission 89960) | Root nodule microbial communities of legume samples collected from Mexico - Turtle bean Mexico white nodule | ecosystem: Host-associated > Plants > Roots > Nodule | place: Mexico: Nepantla... | reverse complement strand
ATTTTTAAATATAAGGGCAAATGTGTAAAGTTACATTTTTATCAATTAAAAAAAATACAATTTCAATCACATCCATCACATCACTCACAAACTTTTATAAACTTTCCCTACACTTTCTCCTCTCTTTACCTTAATCCAAACACCCTAACTTTCTTTACACTTTCTCTTCAAATCATCTCAAATCCACTCCCTCATTTTCACTCCCTAATCCAAACAAAGCATAAATGATTTTCAATGGTTAGTTTACATTAATTTCGTACACTCAAAATGAATAAGCTTTAACCACATAGTAATTAAGAATAAAAAAAAACATTCTAATAAGTTAGAGAGTTGTATACTATCAGTTAGTATGATCTCATATTAAAAAAATTTAACTTAACTAACAGTTCACTTATAAGATTTGTTAATTATTTAATCGTTCAATAAAATCACTAATGTAAGAAAAATCATTACAATATCTGTTTATGATAATTAAAATCGAATGAAAAAAATATAAACTTTAATAATTAAATAATATTAATTAAGATTTAGAAGATAATAAAATAATTAACTATTATATATACAAAATCTCGTAATGATAAAAAATCTCAAACTCTCCCCACTATTACGACATCTTCCACATATCTTCTTTATTGAACTTTTCATGAAATCTTGAGAAAAAGAGTCTATGTAGCACAAATATTGACATAGACACTGATACGACACGAACACGAAGATACGGGGACACAAATCTATATATTATATAATTATGAATTATATAAATTGACAATAAAGATTTATGTGCACAAGTATGTTCTAGATTATTTTTTGGAGCAGAAAAAATGTTTTTCATGATTGGTTCAAAAGGATTTGTTTCTTATTTTTATAATCATAATAAAAATTTATACAATAAGTTTGAGTTTTTAGAAAATTAATGTATTTTTTTTAAATTGTGTTAGAACCGCACTAGAATTATTAGAAATCCAACAAATACTTTTTGAATTGGACACTTCACGGATACGTATCCTACAAGTGTCATACGAGTGTCGGTGTCTAATGTGAGTATCCGACACCAACACGCCATTTAAGAGAAATATCTAAGCTTCGTAAAAGAGCGGTGATCTACCTCCATCTCTAACCCAATTATTATTACAATAAGTAATTTTCAATGATTAATTTACAATAACTTCTTATTAAAAAATAAATGAGCTTTAACCACATAGTTAAGAATAAAAATTGAAAACATAAAACTTCCTTTATTATATGTAGTTTACAACAAATTAACATTGGTGCTCAAAATATACATGCTATGGAAAAAAAATATGTGCTGCCAATATCTAATATATAGTCGCTTGTTTATATTTTACTGGCATTATTAGTTCAAATAACCACTCAATTAGGTTATAATTTTTGGGAAGAAGTCTCACTTAAGTTATATATATTCTTCTTTAATTTCATTTATACTTTATAATTATAAGCATCAATTATTTATTATTATTATGATCATTTCATTGTTACTATTTACATTTTTAATAGAGAAAATGGTTTATTTAGTTTATGAAAGTGTGTGATATTGTTTTAATTCAGTCCCTCAATGTTAATAAATAAATAAATAATTGAAAGAAGTTTCTATCTTATTGCATGCGTCTTTTTATTTTAAATATTTTTTTCCCATATTATTATTAGAATGCAATTGAGTCTGTTATATATAAAAATTATATTTCAATTATAATATGTAGGGTCTTATCTGAAACAGAAAAAAAAACGAAAGATATACTTAGAGCTTTTATTTTAATTTAAATTCAAACTAACATTTTCATGAATTAAATAAATTATTCATTAATTCACTAGTACATCATGGACTCACAAAAGTCACCGGATTTGTATACTTGTCTTGTTCTTAATTGATGTCAAACTACTCAATAATAGTATTATAAAGTCTTAATTGTTTTTTTCCGATAAAAAAAAGTCTTAATTAAACTTTTAGTCACCTAATATATATATTTAGTTATGCGATTTCGATTTTATGTTTAATTTACGTTAATTGATTTTTTTTTTATTTACAATCAAGTTTTTCATTAAAATTTAATAAATTTTGTTAACATCACATTAATGTGACATTGATTGTGAGAAGTACACAATATTTAACATGGCATGCTAGAACATTGAAAAAGGAATTTAAAACTCTCACATCTATTATCCAACAACACACTATAACCATTGGGCTAATGTGTTTGCATAAGGAACTAAAATTATATATATATATATATATATATATATATATATATATAGAGAGAGAGAGAGAGAGAGAGAGAGAGAGAGAGAGAGAGACTAGTATGATTAAATTCATATTAATAGATATAAATTATTAATAATTATATACTAATAACATTAGAGTAAATATAAATTAAAAATAAACTAGTAGTAATATTTATTAATACCTATTTATATATTTATCAATATAACATGATGTTAAACATTAATATATACGTATATATATATATATATATATATATATATATAAAAAGAAGTAATATATGAGTAATAAATTTTATTAAAATAGAGTAATTAAGTTATAACTAAGATGTATAACATTTCATTTTTTGCGAGTCAAAATAAGAAATATTAAAAAATTGATCTTTGTTTAATTTTAGTGTGCGTCAAATACTGTAAAAATACAATTATTGTTTTATATAAAATAAAATATATTATCCTATATGTTTCATTACTCTCTTTTTCTCTCTCAAGGGCATCCTTCATTCGATTATGTTTTAGCTTTGGAACTAACTAATCCAGCTCCATAACTATTTAGGCGTGAATGATTTCTAATCCATAAACACTGATACAATTATTGGGATAAATTAACTTTAGAAATTGAACTTTTTAAAGTAAAAACATTTACAAGATTTTTAAAATTTTTGCTTCATGTGTGTGAATTATTATTATTATTATATTCGATTCTTGCAATAAAAGCATAAAATAAAACAGAAAATATGAAAGAGAAAAATAAAGAAATAAATATAAAGAGTTTAAAAGTGTTTAGTTAACCAAATTAAAGAAAAAATAAATAAGAATGTGACCTGACGAATAGTAAGATAACTAATAAGATATTAGATGAAGTTTACAACTTAGGGTTTATACTTATTTGATTATGTTTTTAAGTTGATATGAAATCAGTTAAGTGTGGTGTGGAAATCCTGAAAGAAGCTACACACACTGTGCTCGCTGATTCACTGAATTTCATACACATTAATTTTCTAGTTTACCGCTTCATCTTAATTAGTTGGTTCACATTTCCTTTTCAGTTCTCTTTTCACATTTAATGACATAAAATTACGAATATAAGAGGCCTCCCACTCAACAGATCAGTTAATGCTTGGGTTTTCTTCGATATATCTCTTTCGCATGGATTTGGGTAAGCAATTTTTCATGTATTTGTTTAGTTGTTGGATGTATCTTTTTAGGGTGTGACCTCTCTGGTGGGGTGATATAACTGTATTTGTTGGGTTTCTTTATTTTTGTTTGGGATTTTATCTTGATCTGTAGTACAATGTTTGTTGGATGATGTATAATAAGATTGTTACTAGTGTAAATTTGGAAATGCGAGGGGTGGTGGTAGAGAATCTGGTGTGTGGTTTGTGTGGGAAGGTGTAAGAGTCGTCCAGTCATCTGTTTTCCGTCTGCGAGTTTACCTCGCGGGGGTGATGTCTTTGTTTTGAGTGGCTTGAAGTGTCGTTTGTTATCCACAAGGACCCTTTGGTAAACTTCCAACAATTCAGGTTGTGTTCGGCTTCTGATGTGGTTAATGACGTTTGGGGGCGATTTGGGTTGGTGTTATGAGTGGAATTTGGAGACATAGGAACTCGGTGACCTTCGACAGGGACGTGGTAGATGCGCTCGAGGTATTTGCACTGGTATAGGTAAATGTTTGGTCTTGGATTTTTTCAAAGTCCTGTTGTAATTCCTTTATGTACCCCAACTAGGTTTTGAACCCAGTGGATTGTATGAGGCTGATTGTTTAATGCTTTCTTGAGTTGGTTTGGTTGTTCCTTATTTAAGTTAGAAGGTGTTCCTTAGTTGGAGGTTGGTAAGGCGCTAGCTCTTTATGTATAAGGGTTGGACCACCCTAAAGTGGTTCTCATTTATTTATTTTTTATTGCTAATTAAAAAAAACAATGTTTGTCGGATCCTTAGTTAGTAGAGTTCTAGGAAACCTGTTTTTAGGGTTTTGTATAAGGGTTGAAACACCCTGAAGTGTATCATTTTATTTTATTTATTCTTTGTTGATAAAAAAAAAGGTAAGAATTTTTCAAAGAAAAGTTACAAGCTTCAGATCTGAGAACATGTTTGAAGAAATCACGTTTATAAAGTGAAAAACACAAAAGGTTAAAACTCCCATTCACTTTTACGTGAAAAATCACATTTCCTCTTACATGCTTTTTAACATGTTTGGAAAGAGCAAATAAGCGAAGAAAGGAAACACTTCAAAAAAACTATTCCTTCTCGCTCTGCTAATGTGTCATACAGGAAAGAACCGTAAAAAAGTGAATGACACACTGTTTTTTTTTAATCTGTCAAATTTGTACTGAAAGAAGAAAGAAGATGTATTTCTGTACTTAAATATATTAAATTATCCTTATTTTTACACTTTTTTATTTTATACACATATTTCCTTTTCTAATTTCTTCACAATTTGTGATACTTTTCTTTTCTTTTGTTTTTTCTGTATTTCCTAAACCAAATAAATCCATAGTGCATATTAAAATCCAATTCATGTTCTGTTGAATTCGGGAAACTGCATTAATGGATTCTTTTACAGTATGAAAATATTATTAATCATCTTCATACATCAAATTGATTAAAAAGACGAAGTTGCATATATATTTCACAAGCATTTCCATTTGTTACATTTGAATAGAACATACATATCTAAGCTATAAATTTTTTATATTGTTGCTAGTTATAAAATATAGAACCCTTTCTCCTTCTCGATTTGAGTGATGAGTTTATGAAATGCAACATGCATTGGGATTTTCATCACTGAATAGCTGAGGGGGTGGGGTTGGTTCAATAACATAGAGTGGCGGTTGGTAATAGTAAGAGTACATCATCCGCTTCATGCTTTCATCATCAACGTTATCCACCACTCCATTCTCATCACCAACCACTTCTTTCTTCGCTTCTTCTTCTTCAACGCCTTTCTCTTCTTTACTCTCATTATTACCATCATTGCCACCTTCTTCTTCCTTAGGTTCTGCTGGTTTCTCCTCTTCTTTCTTCTCCTCCTTTTCTTCCTTCTCTTCCTCAGGTTTCACCTCTTCTGCTACAGGCTTCTCTGATTCTTTATTTTCTTCTTTCTTTGGTCCTGCTTCAGGTTCTGGCTTGGGAACTATTTTGACCTGTTTTTTGGTGCGTCTATGAACATAGTCCACTAGCCTGTTTGCATCCATGGTCCCCGTCACAATAACCTTCCCTGTGCTAAGCTCTGCCACTGCTGTTTGAACTCCTACATTGATAACGAACACATGTTTTCACATTCAATAACATTATTTTGGCCAAAATCAAAGGGATGATTTCGACTTTTTAGGCGTCTATCATTCATGTATTGCGCATGGTTATATTTAGGTTGTTCATAAAAAGCTGATAAAACAGTTGTTAGATGAATCAGTGTTTTGCTGATAAAAAAAAAAGGATGAATCAGTGTCATTAATAATTTTTAAACCATGTTGCATTTGTTAAATTGTCCTGCATTTTAGTTTACACGAGTGTTTACATTGACTAAATTTTATTAATTTATGAAATCGTGAATGAAATGTTTGATAAATTAAAAGAAAACTTGAATGATTATTTAATTTTTAATAATAATAAAATATATAAAATAAATATTAAACTATTATTTTAATTTCTAAAAGTGTTAAGACAAAATTTGGCTTCGCAAAATCTTCATTTCTTTCTTTTTTTAGATGCATTATGAAGCAAAAGAATGCCACGTCATATGTTTAGCCAAAGTGGTAATCTGGGAGATAAAAAAACATTAATGGATGGACTATTTTGTTAGTGTATACTCTTTGTCTTCTTAATTTGTACTATTTTTTATCAAGTTATATATTTTTTTGTATATTTGTGAAAATGACTTTATTTATTATTTTTATCTACATAAGGGTAGAAAGTAAGTAGGTCTCGAAAGATAAATATATTAATATTGGTCCAACACTTTCATTGAAAAAAAAAATCATGAAATTTTTTTTTGTCCTTTAATGAATATGTCACTCATGTTTTCCTCTATTTATTTTTTCTTATAGTCTATTTTTCCATATACAATCTCTGATCATAAGTATATCACTCGAAATGAACGCGAAAAAATGATAATTATTGTAAATGATTAATGGAGTTTTTTGTTGTCACAGTCACTAAATTGTACTGGAAGCACTAAATTTCATCCTTGATAAAAAAAAAAAAAGTACCTGTCAATTTCTTTTCTGTTTTATGCATGCTTTGTTCAAAGTAATTCTTCAAAGTGATTGTATTCCCCCAAATGAAGTTAATCCAAATCAAATCAATCCTTTTCAACTGCAGCAATTAACGTTGGCATCACATTAGATGAGAATAAGTAAGTGTTACCTCTCAATTTGAGTATCTTCCGTTTGAGCTGCTCAGCACAGGCCTCACAATGCATGCTTATCTTAAGTTCCACAGTGACTGCTTCACTAGCCTGTAACAGGAAACAATTACCATTTACTAATTTAACTTTGTATACTTTTCTTTTCTCTGGAAAACAGGAAAAGGGAAGTCTCTTGATACCTGAGAAGTGACAACTTCTGGTATAGATTCTCCTTCAGGTTCTGGCAATGGAGGTATAACTTGGGCTCTTTTCTTTGTTTTCTTCGTAATCATGTTACATATTGCTTCAGGCTCCACTCTTCCCCTTATGGTCACTTGATTTTTAGCCATATCAATCACCACTCCCTCAACTCCTGTTAGAAGAAAAATACAAATGAATGAAAACGAGCGAGTATATGCATGCACATATGGAATCAAAACAAAAGTGACAGATGACAGAATAGAACCTCTCATCTTCATAATAGATTTTTTAATTTTCTTGGCGCATCCTATACAGTGTAAGTCAACAAACAACACACACGGAGATGGTGGTTTAGACTCTTTCTCTTGTTTCTCTTCTGCTGAATTTTCCTCTGCAGCTAATTCCTGCCAAAAACAAGAGAAGTATAACAAAATATAGTGAGTTCGAGCGTAGAAATATGCAAGAAAAATTGATATAAATGAGAAAGCAAAGCTCACTTGTTTTGCTTCCTCACCCATTTGCTCTTGGAATAACAAAGATGAAAAATGAAGTAAGTACTTTGATTTTTGGGAGAAAAGGAGCTTAAAAATTGAAGAGATGATGAGAAGACAGTTACATAAAGAAAGGGTAGGAGTATCACACAGTGAGTATGATAAATTGGTTGTGGGTAAACAGTAAATAGCATAAGCCAAAGTAGGATATTCCAGAGCACATGCAATGTCACTAATTGCAGGAAGAAACTCCTAGTTCAATATTTCTTTTGGAATATTTTCCAAACATCAAGGTTAACTGATGGCGAAAAGAGGGGAATCTGTTGGAGAATGGTTATCATATTTATGGACAGGAAGAAGATGAATGTGCATGAGGTGGAGAGGGCAAAAAGTAGCCTTGAAAATGATAGCACTTGCCGACTAGTTGATTTTTCATGTCCACCAGGTGATGAAGTGTCAATTTCTGAGACATATGCATGGCATGTGTATAAGTATATGTGACACTTGGTTACCACAACAGGAGAATTACACAGTTTTCTAATTCACCTTCCTACGTGGATCCATGTGGATCTTAATTTCGTATCACTTATGTCTTTCATAACTATTTACTTCAAACTTGCTTCAAATTATTATAGCATATTAATTCTTCGGTTTCTATGTAAGACTTTTCTCTTATTTATACAGAGAATTCTTTTTAGAATTCGAGGATAACGTTCCATTTTATTGTATCTAAGTGGGTGCAAATCTTATTTCAGGAGTCGGTTTTATGGGGTTGAGTTAGACTTAAAGTTTACTTCGCAATATGGTATTAGAGTCATTTCGAATGTATCCTAGCAAGTGTTTGTTGGGTTTATCAGACCACCCGCTATCGGACCGTTCGATGACCATTCATAATATGTTATCTCACACACGAGTTGTTACTAAATATTAGAACATTTCATTGTATATAAGTGGGTGCAAACCTCAACTCAATAGTATGTTTTACGCGCTGGATTAGGGTTAATCCCAAAACTTTAGTTTCTCTTGAGTCTGTTTTCAAGATTCATAAATCGGTTTAAAAGCGATGATTTCACTGTGATAATGAAGATTTCGAGTTTTAAGACATAAGTTACAAGTACTCAATCTTGATAGGACTAAATTAAACTATGAGAAAATAAATTATGATACATGGTCAGGTTTTATAGAGTTCCTTTAATCATGAGGGTAATAACTATTTTGAATTTTAGGTATTTTTTCTTTTTAGGTAATAACTCTTTTTTCTATCACAGATCCGTAATTGCAAAATTACAATAACCACACCTATAAATGAAGTTTAAAAAAGTTTTTTTTTTTAATTTGTATTATACTAAAAATAAAAATACTTTAATATTTACAGTTAGATAAAAGTATTTAACGAAGTGAATAGATTCTATTTCAATGAAATGTCAAATATGCATGTCGGATAAAAAGAAAATTTTCATTAATCTAATTTTGAGATGTATGAATATGAAAGGAAAAAAAAAAAGAATGATAAATGTAATAAATGGTATCACGAAAATTAAAGAGAAAAGATTGGAAAATAAATATATAATGAAATTAAAATGGAAGAAGAAATAGATGCACTACATGCTAAAATTATATAATATTACATTTTTTTAGATTTAAGTTACATTGTTTGTTTATAATATATATATTTTTATCATACCATTTCAGTTTATTGTATAAATTTTTGAAGAATTAATAGTGATTTATAGTCAGATCATATCCTCTCCCACACTTTTTTTTTCCAGCTTGTTTTGTACAATCTCTATATTCCTTCTCTCTCTACCCATGCTTTTCTTAATTATTTTGTCTTCTAATACTCTTTTTTTTTTCAATTTGGTTTAGGCTATATTTTGCTCAATTATTTATGATTTAAATATTATTTTTAAGTTGAAAAAAAAATAGAACTGTAAATATAAAGTCGAAAATGTTAGCTTTTTATAAATCCATAGTTTAGTGTATAGGAAGAGAAAAGAAAAAAAAATAACTAAGGTCTACACTTTATTTTGAAAAAATGTTAAAATTAGCTTTTAAACTTATTTTTTAATTTTTCTTTGTTGTAGTTTTTTCTCGAAATGTATTTGATGTAGATTTTTCTTATAAAAAAGAAGAAAGAAAGAGGAGCTAGAAATGATTATGGTGAAAACCATTTTGTAAAATCAGATACTTTTAAAATTGTAAAATTCTTATAAATAAAAAATATCTTTTTCATTTATAATTTTAAAGATTAGTCTTCAAACACCAAATTACAACTAGAAAAAAAATATAAAAAATTTTAAAATGGTATTGACCACGTAAACTGATATCTTTTCTTACTAACATTTTTCTTTTAAATACTATTTACTTAGCTTAAGGTAGAACTTGTTTATTAAACTCTCTTGACCGCATAACTGAAATTTCAGTTGCAGTGTAAGTACTAAAAAGTGTACATTAACTTGTTCAATATTTTTGGATGAAAGATCATTTAAAAAAAAATAATTAGTTATTATAATAACTAAATTAGAGACATTTTAAAAACTAAAAAGAAATTGATTTTTAAATTAGTTTTTATTATTGTTAAATGGTTTTAACTACCAATTATTTAGTTTATAAATTTGGTAGCAAAAACTTTGGTTGTTAATTAGATACCAATTTAAAAATCATTTAACAATAATAGAAACTAATTTAGAAATCAAAATTTTTTAGTCTTTAAAATAGTCTTTAATTTAGTCAATATAACAACTAATTATTTTTTGTCTCTAAAAATTGGTTTCTATTTTCGGTCTCCAAAAATTGGTTTCTATTTTGATGATTTTATTGTAGAGTGTGATTTCTTGAAATGAGTTGTAATATGAGGCTCAGACACTTCTTCTTAAATGGCGTATCTGTGTCAACACTCGTACGACACTCGTAGGATACTTATCGATGAAGTGTTCAATTCAAAAAAATATTTGTTGGATTTTTGAAAATTCTAACACGGTTCTAACACAATTTTAAAATATATAAATACAATAACTTTCTAAAAACTCAAATTTATTGTATAAATTTTTATTGTGATCATAAAAATAAGAACAAATTCTTTTGAACTAGTTATAAAAAATATTTTCCTGCTTCCAAGAAATTAGAACATACTTTTACACATAAATATTTATTTTTAATTTATATAATTCAAAATTATATAATATATAAATCCATCTCTCCGCATTCTATATTTTAAATATTATACATATAAGTATCCGTATCGAATGTTGTGTTGCGTATGTATAGTACATTGGTAGTAACATATTAAGCATTATCTTTGTTGAATATTAGGGCTTAAGCAACGGATTCAACCCGATTTTCATGACCTATAATTGGGATATGAATGAAACGTGGGGATCTGATACAAGAAAGTTAGTCCCCACATGGACTGTTTCTCACCTTTTTCTAGTTTCAATCATTTATCTTATCTGCATTTCATTGCACCCTCATCACTACATAGATTCATTTGGATTCTACAATGCCTCTTTTTCGCTTTATGACCAATCAAATCCACCTTCCTCTATCAGATATAAACAAACAAAAAACATAACATATATCAAAACGTGATCATGGAAAACTCTCTATTACCTTAACCAGATCAGATGGATGAATTGGTCAGGTAAAATTGTTTTTCAATCACATCAAAACCAAACAAGTGAAACTTTAATTCCAAACATGCACATATTTGGAACATTAGTGTCACTGACGTATTCAAGTTGGTAACAGACATCCAATAGGAAAATATTTCAACTACAAAGCTAGCAAAATCATTATTCATTAATAAAGATAAAAAACAAATTCTGTCTGGTCTCGTTCATTCTCAAGGCATCACGCGCATCAATGAATTGTGGCCATCGTTTTTTTTTTTCTGTATATCATTCTGCAAATTTTGAAATATTCTTAAATTTTTCCTTTCTTAATAAGAAGTAATGTTTAAACTTAATTCAACTTTATAAAATTAATTTATAAATTTATATATATGAAATGTTTCTATGCATCTCCAACAAATTTGTGTGAGATTTGACAGCCAGCAACATTTAGGAAAAAATGTAAATGGTTGAGCAATGTTTATTGAATACAACCCATGAGAATCTTGAAAGGAAAACATGAAAGAGTTGGGCACATTCTTTTACACTCTTTTTGCAACCGTTTTTAACACATTTCCTTTCAGTTTCAATGAAAACCAATGAGTATATTTTCACTCTCAAAACATAAGACAACATTGATGTTTGCATAGTGATCATTTAACTTTATCTTTTGCGAACTCGAAGAAAAAAAGTATAATAAATTTGTTACTTACTTAAAAGTAAATTATAGTTGCCTTTATAGATATTTGGTGTTTTGTGAAAAGACAACTCTTTAAAGAACATTTCTCATACAAAATGAAGGTTTCCTGATCTCATTCACCACTGATAAATTAATAAAGATTAATATTCTAAAGAGTTAGAACTCTCTTTTTTTATGTAGGAGATTCAAACCGAAACATTTAATATCTGCTATCTATTTGATTAATTGTCTTTGTCATGGTTCGCATTATGATTTTCAAGGAAATAATTTTCTTACTCATTATGAAGGCTGAATTACTTATCACTACAAGAAAAAAGCAATTTTGCGTGCATCTGGTCCCGGAGCCTGAGGATTCGCCGGTTTAGGAGGCATGGGAGTGATCAGTTTGGATGCAATCAATTCTGGAAGTAGGCGGGATGGCAGAATTGGGAGGGGATCGAATTCCCTCTT
>Ga0123342_1009148_pt1 | contig 12033 bp, 11 predicted proteins | sample Turbeawhitnodule_FD_89960 | JGI IMG/M metagenome (GOLD analysis project Ga0123342, IMG submission 89960) | Root nodule microbial communities of legume samples collected from Mexico - Turtle bean Mexico white nodule | ecosystem: Host-associated > Plants > Roots > Nodule | place: Mexico: Nepantla... | reverse complement strand
TAGACGCTCCTCATCATGGTTAGACGCTCCTTTTTGAGGCTAGACGCTCCCATCATGGCTAGACGGTCTTAGTCTTGGAATCTTGGCTTTCATAGTGTGGTGAGCTTGGGCCTTCCTCCATCAGGATATCAACTTCATAGACTTTTGCATGCAACTACATATTATCTCAATCCCCACTTCCATTATGAACATGAGTTTAGAGTTGATGATTCTGAGGTGAAAGAAGAGTTGTATACGTCCATGAAAAGATTGGTTAAGGATGTTGCAAAAAGAATAAAAAATATTTTGCAACTTATTGAGTTTCATTATGCTAGAGGACTTTTTGCAATGGATGATGCAAAGGAATGTAGGAAAGCGCTATTTCCTAGAGAATGGTGGGAGATGTTTGGGATGGAACTCCAAAATTGACGAGGTTTGCTATTCGAGTTCTAAGCTTGGCTTGTAACTCTTCTGGATGTGAGCGAAATTGGAGCTCATTTGAAATGGTAATTTAAGTTATTTATAATTTACAATTTCTTTATTTAGTTTATATAGTTACTAAATTTCCTATTTAATCATAGGTTTATACAAAGAGAAGAAACCGTTTGCATCAGAAAAAGATGAATGATTTGGTGTATGTGATGTACAACTTGAAGTTGAAAAATAAATAAATTAGAAAAACAATTGCTCTTCCTTTTGATGATATTCAATCAGATAATGAATGGATAACTGAAGAAGGAGATGATATTGATGAGATTGAGTAAGTTCAAGGTGCATACGATGGTCAAAATATTCACTTACATTGAGCAATAAGAGATCCAACTCTAGACTCTAGATGTACTTGATCTTGAAAATATAACTTTTGATGTCAATGTGGTTTGTGATGAAGATGATAATTGTGATGAAGATGATGGAGCAGAGGATGACATCATTAAAGAATTGAACATAGAAACATGACATTTGCCCATTTCTAATTATTTAATTTCTATGACTTTAACAATTTAACTTTTGTAGTATTTGTATAAACTTTTTTATTTGAGAAACTTTAAAGTTATATAATTCTCATTCATTACTAAATATGGTTATTTAAGTGTTGTGGAGTTATTTTTTTAACTACTTTGAGTAATCATATTATCAAAATATTTTTTCATATGAAGTAAATTCTAATAAGTTTATAAGTTAAGTCTACTAAGCTTCCACAAGTCTATGTAGGCTCTTGAATTTGACAACCTGAATAGGTTAAAGAAATATATTATCTCAGAAAAATCGAACAAATAAAGGGGGCCATGACGAGTTTAACAACTGGAAGTATTTAAGAGTAAGATGATCAATATGAGCCACTAAATATTACAAAATTACAATTACAAAATCGGATCCTAACTTAGTATAGTGTGCTTTTCTATCATACAAAAATTCAGCTAGTTGATACGAAACTTCATTTAGTTTAATGAACCAAGAAGGACAAACCAATTTTGTCCTCCTAAGAATTTTGAAGAATTTAATGCTATTTTAAAAAAAATTATGAATTTAGACAATTGTCACAATAATCAATTATAGACTTTATTCTTGTCATCAATATCTTCATTGCAAAACCATTCCCAATGTATAGTTGCCAACGGTCAGCCATGTCAATAAGAATTACCAATCAGTAAATTTCTTCAATTCAAATGCAAACTTTTTTTCATACTCTCATAAACCATGTAGGTGATGCTAGCTGAGGGCACAACCTTGAGTAAGTTAGGAAATATTCCTTTGTAGAATCCCCTAAAGCCTTCATTTTCCAAGGTTTTCCTGAATACATCAGCCATTCCCTTATAAGAGCGTTGAGCCTGCATTCTGAAATCGACATGGGTTTCATTTTCTAATTTCCATAGAAAGTAGAAAGTGTTGAAGTCACTAAATATTTAAGCAACAATTTAAAACACATTGCGCCAAAATTACCTTGTTCTAACCACCTGTAGTGGGTAAACGCATGTAGCTCCAAGAGCTCCAGATACAGTCCCACATCCTAATTGCACTAGAGCGCCAGGTTCTACAGAATACCACAGAATCTAAATACAAAAAGTGAAGGCAATAACTGATACGGAACATCACAGGTGAATAAGTTTTTTATTTTACCTCCATCATGAAGAATATACATCTTGGACATATCCTTCAAGGTTTCATACGCAGCAAGATCTATACCAGCGTAAGGGATAATCCCAAGAAGAGAAGGAATCAATCCCCTATAAAATGCTCGGGGTCCTTCCTGAAGCCAAATATCTTTTGAAAGAGTTCCAAGACTAGGAATTCCTCTGCTTTCACAAACATAGGTTTGTAGTCGCGTTTTAACAAGATCCATGGGATATATTGCAGTTTGAGCTATAGCACCAGCAATACCACCAGCTAGTAGCCGCCCCATGGCTCCAATACCAGCCTGTGTCTCTTCCCCTTTGGCCCTTACAATAAAGGTCTTCAACATCTCATAGCTATAAAATCTAATGGCACTCTCAGGGGCAACCTTTAAAACATTTAAGCCATTCCCTCGAAAAAATCCTAACAAACCACCCTCTTTCCATATAGCTTTTATTGCAGGCGTTATGTGAGCTCGTGCTGTTTGGACTTGCAATACAACCTTTAGACGATCAAGTGGTGCAGTTGCTGTGCGTGATGTAGCACCTGCTACTCCTCCTGCAATCAGATACCTAGTGGCATCAATGTGCTTACTAATGCCTGCTGGAATAACAGACTGTTCCCCAATATCAACCATACATATCCGCTCCAAATAATGGTAGATGTTCTCGATGGTTGCCTCATGAGGGTAAAGCAGCAGAAAATCCCTCCATTCTTCAAATGTTATAACACCATTATTATCCTTATCAACATGCTCAACAAAACGGGCAAGTTCCTCATCATCAATCTTAATCCCTACAACAGAAAGACTAGTGCCGCTTATTGAATGAAATGCATCACAGAATCAAGAAAATCTTAGTCACACAACAATAGTGCACTAAATAATTAGAGACCAGCAATCCAAATTAAACATTTGCAATCAGATACAGAGGGCTTATAATGTGTTAATTTGTCGATCAAATAACAAGGGAAAATTTTGTTAGCAATGAAGTTGAACTTCGATTTATATTAATGTACTCAGTTATAACTAGCGATCAAAAGAACGTAAAATCAGATAAATCAGTTAGTCAAGAAGGCTGCATGCAAGGGAAAGGTTGTTTTAATAGGTGATTTTCAATTTCCTTTTTCATTCAACTTTCAACAATGCAACCAAAGCCTTTACAGGTGAGCAAAACTTGTAATTAAATTGCACTCATTACGAAGAGATGTGCCAAATGTTCAACGATCTCATCAATACAATAAAAATGTATCGAGGACTACTGAATTTTAGAAAAATTTGAAAGAAGATGAAATGGCAAACTATGAGAGTATGGTAAAGCACCTGTGACTTGAGATGAACATTAGATGACAACTTGCACCACTACTTTAACCAGTCAAACAACTCAAACCATGTCAATCAAACTTCTTTTTTTTTTCCACAAGGAGCATGTAATACCCTCTATCAGATTTTTATTATTAGTTTAATGTCACCTTTCTTTTTAAGGTATCAGATTTTTATTATTTTAAAAATAAAAAATTATTAGATTTGTATTTGTTTTCAATATAATGAATGTTGTCCCTTCCATTATACCTTGGCTAAAATCTTCCTTCATTAAATAAACTTATAAATCATCATCCTGACCTCCAATAATATACACTATTTTCATCATATTACTAATCAATAAGAAATCTCTAACGCATGTCCCTCGCACTTAGAACTAGATAACATAATTTGTAAGTGATATAATTAATATAATGAGTGACCTACAATACGTCCAATAAATCACTACAATAAATTCTGGTATAACTTTAGTATTTGAATTTAAGTCCAACTAAAACTCAAACTAGCTCGTAAACTGAAATGAGAGTAACCTCTACCTATTACACTATTTTGGTCATGTCAGTGGTGGACATAGATTTCAACAACAATTTACACAACGCAATTCTCTGTCAAGCTAACCTACTAACATAATCAAACACAAGAAAACCGAAGCACTCAAACATTTACAACATCACAGAGTGAATTTGCAGTAAAATGAAACAATTACGGTAAACAGAAGAAACATGCCTGCTTTTACAAGAGCCTCCAAAAGCTCCTCAGGCAAAATGCAGCCATTGTGCGCAACATCGATGGCCTGGAAAATGCGGTAAATATCCAACTCCTTGTCGTCCATGTAACTCTTGAACTCTTGGAAATCCACTCTCCCATCCTTGTTCTCATCGCAAGCGTTCAACAAATCCTTCGCGTACTTGTACTCCGACGGAATCTGAAGCGCCGATAGACCGGCCTCGATGTTCGCGTAGTCCAAGAACCCGTGATTGTCTCTGTCGAAGAATTCGAAGAGGCCCCGAATCCGCACTTCGCGCTCCTCCTTCGTCTCCTGCGACGCCAGAAGCACGTGATCCATCGTCACAGGTGACGCCTTCTTCATCGCAATTCTGAAGAGATAAAGAAAATAAATTAACGACTGATTTTGAATGTGTAAAATGGAAAGAACGGAATTTGATTTAATAGGGATCGAACGAACGAGAGAACAAAAGCATGCGTGCGTTTTGCTTTTACCTTGGGAAGGGATTCAACGAAACGCAGAAACGACAGGGGAGGGCGTAAACGACGGGAAGAGACTTTTGTCGTTTTAGAAATTACGTTTTCATGAATGAGATTGCAACCGGCGGCAATGAGTGGGGTCGCCGGCGATGTTGCCCGATACATTGAAGAACACGCGCATCGTCATCACGGAAAAGAGCTTATGCTTCTTCGTGAATAGTTATTAAACACAAATAATAAATAAGTGAATAGTTTTTAGGATGTGATTGTAATGAATCGGACAGAGTGAGATGCAGAAAATTTTGGAGTGTGGGAGGTTTCTTTCTTTCTTTCTCGTTTTCTTTTTTATTGTTTTCAGATTTATTTTCTTTTTTAATTTTATTTTACTTTGCCTTTGGTAATGGTTTTGGCACGTTTGGTGGTTGCGCGTTGTACACATGGTTTGCTGAGGATTTTGTAGCCTAACAAATTATAAGGATATTTTTCCATAATTTGGTATGTTAAATTTTGAGACTTTGTTAGCTATAATTTGATAGTGATAAAATTACAAAAATATTTAAAAATAACCTACCATTCATTTTAATGTCTCGTTCGTGTTATTACAGTTTTAGATACTACGAGAACAGAAATAAACTTGTTCTTTTATTTTTTTTTATTTCTTTTCATATTCCTACTTGCAAAACACCAAGAAATCTCTTTAATTATTTTAAAATATTAAATTCACATTTTTTAACTATTTAAAAATATTACATCATATACCCCTGCTATAAAAATAAAATAAAAATCAGGATGTCTGTATTCTACTAAAATAACAATAGATAATTGTTTTAAAATTTTCATTTTCGGAAACATATCTCTCTATTTTCAGGATTAAAATGTGGTTTCTTTAAGAAAATAAACACCAGCATCATAAATATTAAATTACTAAAATTTAAGTTTAACTTGATTTTTAAAAAATTACTCAATAAAATAAGATTTTCTCCTACTTATATGTTTGGAATGTTTTACGATGTGAAAGTTATGATTACTTGACTCAAATGATACTGTTTAACATATTTGAATACTAGGAATAAATTTCAAATGTTAATTGTTTTATAAAATTTGTTCGTAATGATAAAAATGTTTTCATAAATATGTGAGGAATTAATATTTAGAAAAAAAATTAATAATTTTATATGCAAGGAATTGATATGAATGATTTTTATATGTGCATGAATATCAATCAAGTTAGAATGATATATGTTTTCATTTATTGAAAATACAAATGAGTGAGAAGGATTGATCTCAGTCTCTATTATCTAAATCGTTTACTTTGTTTTCATTTAATTTCTCACATAAATTTATGATACCAATAACCTTTCAATCAAACTTTGACATATCTTTTGATATTTAGTAAATATTATACCTTAAGATTTTAAAATAAATTTTCTTTATGGGTTCAACATCCGTCTTTAGGGATAATTTATTATTTCTGACTCGATACACTTGCCGAAATAAGTCATCAAGTTTTTGGTGCCGTTATCGAGGAACAATTTTATTAAAATTTAAAAGTATAAATTCCTAAATATTGTGAATATTTCTTTTAATTGTTTAGTGTTTTTATTTCAGATTTGTTTTATTTTTCTTATTTTATAAATTTTTATTATTTGTATTGTAGTTATTCCTTATGCTAATCCTTGAGTGAGTTATCTTATATGATATTAAGAGGATAGGTTTCAAAGGATTAGTTGCAATTTGAATTGGAAATTGAAAAGACAGCTCAGAAGAACAGGGTTAAAAAGATAAGAGAAGAGCAAGGATAAATTAGAGAAGAATCATCAACCACTTCTACCCTTCGCATTGAAACTATTTAGGGAGAAAGTAAAATGGCTGAAGAGCAACCACCAGAGCCCAGAAGAACACTTGGTGATTATGCTATGCAATAAGGTCCAAAGCATTTTTCTAGTATTGCAATATCAGCTACCACTAAGGCCTTGGAGATGAAATTTGTATTCCTCAATTTGATAAGTACCCATCAATTTACAACAATGGACCACGAAGATCCATATACACATTTGTCTACATTTTATGAGTTGGTGGAAATAATGGCTTTCAATCAGGTGATATAAAATATGTTTATTTGAGTTTGTTTCCATTTTCATTAGCAGGAAAAGCGAAGGAATGGCTCAAATCCCATCTAAATTAGAGCCTCATCAGTTGGAAATATGTAGAGGAGAAATTTTTACAGAGATTTTTCCCACTATCCCGCTACATCAAAGCAAAATCTGATATTTCTATGTTCAAACAAGGATCAGATGAAGCCTTTTGTGAAGCATGAGAAAGGTTCAAAGTGATGCTAAGAAAATACCCAAATCATGGGTTTGAAGATATTTCATAATTGAACATATTTCATAATGGCCTCAGATCTGACACAAAAATGCTTCTAGACGCTACAGTTGGTGGTAAGATGATGGTTGTCAGTCTAGAACAAGGAACAAAGATTATTGATGCATTGGCATCAACAAACTATCAATCCCAACATGATAGACAAGCTGTTTAGAAGAAAGGGTTGCTAGAACTGAATACTTCAGATGCAATTATGGATCAAAACAAAATCCTGACACAACAAATTGAAGCATTGACCAAGAAAATGTCTAAGCTGCCACAACAAATACAAGTTGCACATTCTTGTTAGAGTCAACATCAACCAATGAGTTATGATTTTTGTGGAGGTGATAATCCAAATGGTCACTATTCTTACTAGACCAATCCATCTGAAGAGAATATTAATTATATGAGCAACCAAGAAAGACAAGGCGGTTTCTCCACCAACAATTATCAAAATAATATGCATCAAGGTTGAAGAGGCAATCAAAATCAAGGTTTTAAGTGGAAACAAGATGTTGATCAATTTAATAGGCAAGCCCCTTTTTCAACAACTACCACTTTATCCTTCAATTCAGGAGAGAAATTCATGCAAGATTTTCTGTCCAATGAGAAGAATACTAAAGCTTTGATAAGAAATTTAGAAACACAGGTGGGACAAATTGCTAATCAGTTGGCAAATCAACAGAGTGGTCAGTGTTCAGCTAACACACAGACCAACCCAAGGAGCATTGCAATTCAATTACCACTAGAAGCGGTATAGTAGAAAGGATTGGTGATAATTTAGTTGTTGATGAAGAGAGAAAAGATGAGAATGAGGAAAAGAAAAATAGTGTGAGGAAGTGAAGAAGAAAAAAGAAAAAGAGAAAAAGAAAAAGAGTGAGAATAAAGAGAGAGGTGTTCCCATAAGGAATATACCATATCCTCATGATCCTTTAAAAAGAGATAAAGAGAGGCAATTTTCTAGATTTCAACGAATTTGCAAATTAATATTCCATCTGTAGAGGCATTAGAGAAAATGTCGACATATGAAAAATTCATGAAGGAGTTTTCGACAAAGAAGAGATTCTTAGAGGAAGTGACTATAGAGTCGGGGCTCGTTTGTAGTGCTATTATTCAGAAATTCTTGCCCTTAAAATCCAAGGATCCAGAAAGTTTTACTATCCCAATAACCATAGGTGTTGTATATGGGAAAAAGGCTTTACTTGATTTGGGGGCTAGTATTCACTTAATGCATTTGGTTTTGATAAAAAGGATAGGCGATTTAGAGGTTAAACCCACCAGAATGACACTACAATTAGCTAATAGATCAATGAAGTATTCGTATGGTGTGGTTGAAAATGTTCTTGTTAAGGGCGACAAATTCATATTTCCTGAGGATTTTGTTGTGATGGACATAGAAGAAGACAATGAGGTTCCTTTGATACTTGGTAGACCCTTCATGAAAACTGCTAGAGTTATTATGATGTTGATGAGGGAAAGCTTAAAGTGAGAGCTCAAGATGAAAAGGTGACTTTTAATGTTTTTGAGGTTTTGCAACATTCTAATAAAGGGAAAGATTGTATAAGAATAGATGCATCAAAGGAAGCCTTTACTGGAACTAAAAAGTAGTTGCACCATTCAAATATGTTAGAGAAAGTTCTACAATGTTGTATTCCACAGGTAGTTGAAGAGAAGAAAAAGCCTATATAATTAGTGGAAAAGAAACTCACTGCTAATAAGCTATTTGCATCATGCATGAAGGAGGAAGATAAGGTTAACCGATATTCAATTATAATAAAGTTTAAACTTGGTCAACCAATTATTTGTAGTAGCTCTAAGATAAAACTCCTACTTAGAAGGTTAAAGACTAAATGGTCAAGTTTGTGGGTTATCAAGGAAATCAGGGATGATAGAACTATTGAACTTTAAAGTCCATACTCCAGAAGAATTAATGTTGTAACTAGGAAAAATATTGCAACAAATGGCTCATCCACCGTGATTGAAACAGGCGTCAAACTATATGACGTTAAACAAGTACTTTGTGGGAGACAACCTAGTTTTTTTTTATGTTTAGTTATGTTAAAAAAATTTATTTTGCTTTTGTTTTAGTATGTTTACATTAAGTGTTTCTACATCAATCTCTTGGTTAATTTCTTGTTTTGAGTTGGTTCATCTCATTCCCACGTGGATGACCCTAAAATAGTTCAGATCTTATGTTGCATGGCCTGGGGACAAGTAATATTTTTTTAAGGGCAGGTCCAACAAATGGAGATGAAGCAAAACCATCTATAGCTATAGATGACGATTTCAATAAAAAGCTATATGAGTTACTAAGAAGAGATGATTGAGCAAAAGCAGAATAAATATGGTTTTATCATTCTAGTTATTTTTTTTTAGTTTTTTATTTTCCTTATTTTTTTTTTATTTTTTTGTTTTTGTTACTAGTTTTTCTAGTTTTATTTTATTCTTAGATGTTATTTTGAGAATTGGAATATTAATTTGAATTGTAGGAAAATTATTAATCAGACTGTGTTTAAAATTAGAACAGTGGAATGATATGAACACAGGTTGGAAAAGAATCGATATTCAAATTTGATTGAGATTGTGGTACATAAAAAGTAGACAAGATGATTAGTTGGAACGGAGAATGACAAGGAATAAGAAATTAGATTAATTAAGTCAAGTAAGTGTGTGTGAATCTTAAACAGTTTGAGAGTTTCAATAATCAATTAATAATTGTGGTTGCTTGATTTTTTTTTATGTTACATCATAAAATAACATGAAAATGATTAAGGCATTTGTACTAATTAGAAACCCACATTCAAATAGCCAACCTTTGTTTAAATTGATTACATTTTTTGTGATAGCCCTTTTTGAGCCAAGAATTTTTATTATTGCACCCGGAACCTTAACTGATATATTTAAAATTGTATAGAAATATTTTTTTTCTGTTGTAAAATATAAGCATAAGTGGGCTAATTGTTAGCCTAATTAGGGTTTGATTTAGGGGTCAAATTTGTAATTTGAGGAGTCAACATGTGGTTCTTTTTATTGGGGTGTCAAAACCTTAATTGAAGAGGTCAAGAGAGCAAGCAAAACGAACCACAACACACCCACACGACCCACAACACAACCACAAGTTTCAAGCTAGATTTGGAGCTTATAAACACATGGAAGAAGCTTGATTTGAGAGATGCAGGACTTCCCTCCCTATGGTATGCCTAATTCAAGAGTACAATTGCAATTTACACTTTTTGTCCCACATCTCCTAGTCCTTTGAGTTCCACTAGGTAGACTAATGTTGTTAAGTACACTTCGAGTAATCTTTGGGCTTGTAGACACTCCTAGCTAATCCCTTGAGTATTATTTGGTCTCATAGCCACTCATGGCTAACCCCTTGAGTATTCTTGACACAAGTCACTCCTAACTTAATTGAGTATTCTTTTGAATTGTAACCACTTCTTAATGGAAACCGTCCAGCCACAAAATCCACTAGATCAAAGGCCAGAAGAATCAAAGAAGAATGGAACTCAACAGAGATTGTTAGAGGAATATTCTTACATTTTTAGTCCTTGATCTATTTGTAAAATTAGAATAGGATTTCAATTCTTTTAAATAATTTGGGTCTCAAACATTGGGCCAAGTGGCATAGGGTTTTGGGCTTGTATTTGAGCTTTGAGGAAACTATGGTTGGTATTAAGGTATATAGACCTACCTAGAGTTTAATTAGGCTCAATTTGGGCATATGAAACCCTAGACTGATCATAGTAAACCCTAACATCTAAAAGCAAGTCACCTGGATCACATTGGCTTCACATGGGAGGTGTGACTAACTAGGCACCACTTTTTTGAATTCAAAATATCACTCCATTTATGATGTGAGTTGATTTTAGATGGTTCCATTTTAGAGGTGACACTTTAATTATGATTGAGATTTTAGCAAATAAATGGTGAGACCTAGGGATTATCCCCACCAGACACGAACTTAACCAAGTGGTTAAATAAGTGTGAAGATTCACTTTCTAAGGAAAAGAGGAAAATCACATAATAAGGTGAACATGATGTATGGTGCGGAATGTAAAAGACATGAGAGGAAACACAAGATATGGAAGGAAACCTAAATGGAAATGAAACAAAAAAAGAATACCAACACAAAGATAAAAGTGTAATGGAAAATGGAAGAAAGGATGAAGGGAAGAAAGCATATGGTGATGGAAAAGAGAGTGTACACGCCACTTGGAGTGTGGTTTCCTCCAAGATGAGTGTAGAGGGCCGCCACTTGAGAGTTCTCAAATCTCTCAAGATAAGACATAATGCTTAGAGCTAACAAGCCTCACACAATTTGTGTAGAGTTTTCCTTCTTCTATAAAATTCAGGATGAAAATACAAGGAGGAAGGCACCCTATTTATAGGAGATGGTGCCTTGGAAAACAAGAAGCAAGGGTAGGATGGAAAATGTGTGAGAGAGCTGCCTTGAATGATGAATATCGTGCTCTTATCGCTAATGGTACATGGACCCTCACTTCTCTACCACCGAGTGCAAACATCGTTGGTTGCAAATGGATTTTTAAACATAAGTTCAATGTCGATGGCTCCTTTCAGATACACAAAGCACAGTTGGTGGCAAAGGGTTACAACCAATATGAGGGCCTAGATTACTCTGCAAATTTGAGTCCAATAGTTAAACCCATTACCATTCGGGTTGTGCTTACTCATGTTGTATCGTCTCATTGGCCCATTCATCAAATCGATATTAACAATGCTTTTCTCAATGGTGATCTCAATGAACATGTAGCAACCTCCGAGATTCATTGCTACTAATCCAAAGCTCATCTGCAAGCTTCACAAGGCCATATATGTTCTTAAACAGGCACCTCGTGCTTGGTTTCAAAAGTTAAGTTAAACTCTTCACACTATTGGTTTTCCTTCCACCATCAGTGATTCTTCTTTAGAGGTTTTTTTAGAAACTCTAAGTTTACCTAGGTTGGTGTTTTAGGTGCCAAAATTAATTCTAAGAAAATTACAAATAAAGTTCCTATGCTAATTTTGACAAGAAATTAAAGTCTACT
>Ga0123342_1009147_pt1 | contig 12034 bp, 9 predicted proteins | sample Turbeawhitnodule_FD_89960 | JGI IMG/M metagenome (GOLD analysis project Ga0123342, IMG submission 89960) | Root nodule microbial communities of legume samples collected from Mexico - Turtle bean Mexico white nodule | ecosystem: Host-associated > Plants > Roots > Nodule | place: Mexico: Nepantla... | reverse complement strand
TGTTCTCCAGAAGATTCACACTACGGAGAATCCTGCAGATATGCTCACCAAGGTGGTTACAAGGGCCAAGTTTGAACATTGTTTAGACTTGGTTAATATCTTGCACATTTGAAGTTGGCGCCCAGAGGCGCAAATTTGAAGCACTGCAAGTTTGTTTTTGTTATGTTTTGAGAAGATTTGTATTAGGTGGGACTTGAAATTAAGTCAAGGTGGAGATTTGTTGATTTTGGCTTAATCCCAAGTCCCACATCGGTGGGTTCATTGTTTGGGAAGGAGGTTTGAGGGTTATAAATTAACATCTCCTGTTAAATATCCCAAATTTGTAATATCTTCTCCCATAATAATAAAAGTGGGTTGTTTCAGCTGTGCTCGGAGATTAGGCTAAATTGGCCGAACTTCGTTAACAATTTTCTGGTGTGTTTTTTTCCTCTTTATCTCTTTTATTATTCCGTTCTGTTTATTCAATATTATTTGTCGGGTAGCTCGGTTTGGGTTCTGTTTTAGTAGGAAAATTACCCATTTTTTCAACAGTTGATTTATCATCTTTTTAAAAGATGAACCTTAGCTTAACGTCTCCTAAACTTGCAAACCATTCCAATCCCAAAACCACATCCACTCCTCCTAATTCAAATATGTAGAATTTGTTGAATTTTCATTCCTTGCAACTCCAAGATATTTCCCTTGCACTTCCCTTGACACCGTACCTTGTGGCCGTCTCCAACCTCTACAACATATGGAAGAGTTTCTTCCGGTTCTAACCCACATCATGGCATCATATTTTTAGAAATAAAATTATGAGTTGCCCGCAATCCAATAATACACCACCCCTACGTCCCGATTTTTCCTTGAACCTTTCGTATCATCAACAATTTTCCTGTTACCAACATGTGTAGTTGCTTGTTTGTACATACATTAATAGGCCCAAATTTCTCATCACATCTGAAACACAATCCTGCATTTCCTTATCAGATAATTTTCTAACAGTTTCCCCTTGATTACAAGGATTAAACACGGATGGGGAAGAACACCAAAAACAAAGGAATAAAAGACTGGAAATGAAACAAATGAGAGGATAAAAAGAGAAAGCAAGAGTAAAAAATACACACTCCACTCTTTCCTAGGGATATATATTATCCCTTGAAAAGTTATCCAGCTTGTACTAATTGACAGTTGTGCTGAAACATACTGAAAAAGCATAACAGAAAATCCTAACAAAAAAGGTTCAATCCAATTCTTACAAAAGACAAAAACAGATCCTTTTCTTCTACCATTGAAGCCAATTGATTACCTCCTCCCCGTGCATATCTTGTTGACAACAAATTTGTGAAGTTTGTGAGACTTGATAACGAGTTCAACTTGTTGCTTTCAGTGAAAATAATTGGAATCGTCAAGTTTTTTCCAATGGAATTTGGAAAGAACTGGGGAACTGATGGGAGGGAGCTTAAATTGACCATTGTGGATCAATTACTGACTCATGATACCACACCAGAATTTAACATGTCGAAAACAGAGAAAAGCTTTAACAAACAAGAACTGAATATTATTTTCACTCACTAACAAATTACAAAAACAGTCTATATATAGACTCAAAAGAGGTTACACAACCATAACAGAAAACAGAAACAGCAAAAACAGTAACAATTAACATTCAGTTGAATAACTGAATATGTACATTACTAATATTTCAAATCTGTTAAATAGTTCATTAGCCTATTTCTTTTGACAGACAGATATGCCATTTTCAGATTGAGTAATTTCTAGACCAAGAAAATGATGAAGCATTCCCAAATCTCTCATACTAAAACTCTTTCTACATAGACTGTTTAAAACACTCTATCAATTCTAAACAGTCTTGAGTGAACATCAAATCATTCACATATAATATATAATCAGCATTCTAACACCATCATGCTTCATATAAAGTGTATGTTCATATGGAAACTTAAAAAAATCTTCAAGAGATATGCATCAATATGACTATACCAAGCTCTAGGACCTTGTTTCAGTCGATAAAGAACCTTTTTAAGTCTATAGACTTTATACACTTTTCTTTATTTAATTAAACTACGGGTTTGTTCTATAAATACTTGCTCCTTGACATCAAGTTGATAAATTGGTCAAGAATTTTGGGCTGCCAATGAAACTATCATCCTTACAGTTTCTAATATTGCTACTAGACAAAAGCTTTAGTGTAGTCAACTTCATCATTTCCTTTTGCCATTTTTCTTCCTTCATAGCATCTTCAAACAAAACTGGATCACAATCGGAAAACATGGCAAACTGTGAGACATGTTCAAAATCTACATTAGGACCAATTGATACCTCGTAATCTTGCATCCAAGTGAGTTTTCATCTGGTTCGTCAAGACTTTGTAAAATCTTGAGTTTCTTGTTTCACTTGTAGAGTTGTAGTTGGTTTGACAACTGTTTCATGCTCTTCATCATTGGGAACAACTTTTGCTTTTTTGATCTCTTTTGGCGTATCCTATGGCCAAAATTCATTCTCATTAAATACCACATCTCTGCTAACGACTAGCTTCTTTGTGACAGTATTATACAACTTATAGGCCTTGGATTTTAACTTAGTCCCAGGAAAAAGAGACACTGTACACTCTTACCTTCTAGTGTGGTTTATTTTGGTCTGGTATGGTTGCACATGCCAAACAACCAAAATTTTGAAGTAATGGACAACTGGTTTGGTGCCACTCCAAACTTCTTCAGGAGTCCTTTTAAAGGCATTGGATGTTCTCATGCTAAGCACATGATTACTCCATGCAACTGCTTCTAACCAAAATGTTTTTGGTACACCAGATTTCTTTAATATGCTTCTCACCATGTTGAGTAATGTTTTGTTCTTCCTTTAATTCTATTGAGAAGTATAGAGGGCGGTAAGCTGTCTTTTGATTTCATTTTCTTCACAAAATTTTATGAATTTAGAGGAGTTATACTCCCCTCCTCTATTAGATCGAAGCATCTTAATGGAGTTGTTAGATTCTTTTTCTCTCAGTATATTAAACTGTTTGAGTGCTTCAAATGCTTTTGATTTATGCTTTTGCAGCTCATCAATCATCATCTGAACACCTTCTCAACGATCGTGACATCTTCAATTTTTATTTTTATTTTTTATTTTTTTTTATTTTTTTGAAAAAAGGGGACAATTTTATAAATAAGGATAATTGTTCTTACAATTTTCACCGTACATTAAAATTAACAATAGAACTTAACTTACACTAGTTATTATGGTGGTTAGCAGACAGATAAGCAAAAATGATGGAAACCATGATGACCAGCATGACAATCTTCAATTTTATCATCATGAATTTTGAGCTTGTTTGCAATCTCCATTGTCTTGGAGAGGTACTCTGAAACAGCTTCTGCTTGTTTCATCTGCAATGTATCAAATTCAGCCTTGAGACTTTGTAATGGTTGCCTCTTGGCTCTAGCTTTCCATTGATACTTCTTCAATGAATCACAAATTTTATTTGATGTCTCCTTGTGCAAGATAGTCTCAAACACAGCTCTGTCAACTGCTTGGAAGAGGTAACTTTTAGCTTTTAAATCCTTCAGCTTCAAGTTGCACCAGTTGCACCCGCAGCTAGCACATGAACCCCTAAGTCAACAAGTGACCTTCGGAAGTTCTCCATCAACATGTTCCAATGATCATAATGATGCCCATCAAAGCGAGGAATTGAAGGCTGTAGATAAATGTCATTTGTGGCCATTTGAATGTGTTCTGAAAAGGACCTTTCGGAACCTGGCTCTTGATCCACTTGTAAACTAAAGGGACAATGAATATGGAAAATAGAAGACAACGTAGACCCTTTATTATTATATAAATAAAAAATATCTTGACACAATTTAACTAGTCTCCAATTAAACTAGAACTCCTAAAACATGATGCACGGATATACACAGTTACAGCTCCAAAACTGCTAAACTTGTTCTTAAAGATAAGGTAGACTAACTATAACCTATTCAGATAACACTACTGTCAGGAAAAGAAGGGAGACAAAAAGGAAAAAAAATAAAGTGACCAGAGAAGGGAAATATAATTATGTCAAGTCAACCATACTGTATGCAGGAATTTCGTGAATTCCAGCCTCCATTATTTCCCTCCTCAGATCAGCAGCATGATCCCATCTTTCCTTTTCCGCATTCATGCTTGACAATAGCACATATTGGCCACAGTGTTGTCTCTGCAATTTAAGCATTTTTTTTCCTATTTCTTCTCCTAGTTCTATAGCTCCATGAATCCTGCACGCACCCAAGAAGGCTCCCAAAACAGATGCATCAGGCTTAAAAGGCATATTTCTTATGATCTCAGCTGCTTCTTCAACATGTCCTGCTCTACCCAAAAGATCAACCACACATCCATAGTGCTTCATTATTGGCTCTATTCCAAAGTCCTGCCACATTGATCGAAATAACTCCAATCCTTCCCTGACAAAATTTCCACGAGCACATGCTGTAAGAACTGCAACAAGAGTAATGCTGCTTGGTTTCAACCCATGAAGCTTCATCTTCTCAAACATGTCCAGAGCCTCCTTCTCTCTACCATGGCAAGCCAACGAAGAAATCATTGCATTCCAAGTACATACCTTTCTGACTACCATTTGTCTGAAAACCTTCTCAGCATTACTCAAGCGCCCCATCTTCCCATAAAGATTTATCAACGAAGTTCCCACATTTACTCCTAACTTGGCCTCATTCATCAGTACATATCCATGAACTTGCTTTCCACAATCAAGAGCCACTCTACCGTCTAAATTGGCACAAGAAGAGAGCACACTAGCACAAGTAGCCTCATTAGGCTTCACCAAACCACGCACCACGTCCCCGTGACTCATCATCTTCCCGAAAAACCGAATTGAGGCACCAAAATTCCCATTCAAAGCAAAACCATTCACAACAGTTGTCCATGAGTAAACATCCTTTTGGGGCATGCGTTCAAAGAATGCCACAGCAGCCTCCATGTGCCCATTTATGGAAAAAGCATTGAGCATGGCATTGCACGCAACAATGCAAACCATAGGAAATTCTTCAAACACCCTGTGTGCATGAGGAAGGAGCTGGTTTCTTGCATAGAGGGCAAGGAGAGAGGTGAGAATGAAGGGATCAGACAAAAGGCCACGCTTGAGGGTTTGTGAGTGAAAGGTAGTGCCCAAAGGAAGAGGGGAAGATTTGAGAAGGGGAGAGAAAGTGTGACTGTTGGGTGGAGCTTGGTTTGCAAGCATATAAGTGAAAAGAAGAACCTTGTGTTTGTGTGTATGATAGGCACTGATGAGAGCATTGTAGAGAAGAGTAGGCATCCATTGATCACTTAGTGGAGCATTTGGATAATGAAGGAGGTGGCCATTAGTGACTATAAGAGAATGAATTTGCATCATTTGTTTCGGAAGCTTCTTGCACCTTTGTGTTAGTTGCAACAAAAAACCACCTGAGCAACTCATAGCACTAACTCTGACAAAAATAAGGGAATTGGAGAAACATTGTTTCAATCGGTCTTCAATGGCGTTTTGAAATGACACAAATCTAGAATTTTACTTTGAAAAGGTTACAACGTGAAATTCTGAGAGAATAAAACAATTGCCACTCATGCTAAAGACCCAATTAAGGAATAGGAGAAAAGCTTGTTGCTTTACGACTTCGATTGAGTTTTGAAATCAAAATCAGAATAATTCGAGAACCGTTACTTTAAAATGCTAAGAACAAAAAAGTTTGAAACCATAACCCAATTCAATACCGTCATCTAAATAATTATATATTTCAATCCGATTTTATTGAAACCACTTTCTAATAGTTTCATGCATTTGTCCAGAACTGGAGAAAGATTATTGTTGTAGGTCTTGAAATTGCCTTTTTATAAACAATAAAAAGTGATTTTTATCTAATTTGCAAAACGAAAAAAGATGTTGCAAGTGAAACGGTGCGTTTTGATCTTTGTTTGGTCCCAGTTACTGAGTTAGTGTTTTGCTATAAAAGAGAAAAAATCACGAGTTTGGAGGGTAAAATTGGGAATGGACGCTATTGGGAGTGGGTGTTGGGGGTTGTGGAAGTGGAATCCGCTACCGCAGTCTCGACGGCGTCGTGTACGCCGCAATTCGGGTTCGGCGGGTGCAACCGGCGGAGGTGGTTACCGGTTTCCGGTTAAGCAAGCGGTTACCGCCGCCTCCCTCGCCCTCACCGGCGACACAATCGCTCAGCTTAGCCACCGTTGGACGAAAGCGAAGGAGGGTGGTGACAATTTGTCTCAGGTGAGCACAAAGATTGTAACCTATTGCTAATTCAATGAAGGAAGAGAAAAAAAATGGTGGTAAAATGTGTGATATTTTCTTGTAAAGGACGGTTAGTTTTACGTGAAATTAGTATCGCCCGTTGCTTCTTTGATTTTTAGAAGAATTCGTACCTTTTCGGAGTCTTGTTTATGTAGAATTAGAATGCTTGAAGGTTTCTGACTGAAATTCTTTAGTGTTTCTGCTATGTCATTTGGATGAATTTATCAAGTTGAGAACTGTATATATGTTTTTTAGTCACAAAAAGGACAATTTTCATTAAGGGACAATGATTCCACGTTTTTATAAATAAGGTTCTATGTTTCATATTACTTTATAGATTTTGGTATTACTTTATTAGACTTCCATAACCACTGGAATGCCAATAGAGCAAAATCATAGGATTGGGAATAACAAGGAAAGTGGAGAAGATACAATATCAAAGACTTCTGAGAAAACTCATTTATATATCTATCACACACTAGGTCAAACATAACCTAAATAGTTAAATAGTTAGTGTAGTTAGTCAATTCATGCATGATCCAAGAGAAAGACGCTTGCAGGTAGTCAATAGAATTATTGAGTACTTGAAAGTCTATCCGGGAAAAGGATTGCTATGAAAAAAAAAGGAAAAACTTATCCATGAAAGTAAATACTGATGCAGACTATGCCGATCAATTGTTGATAGAAGATCCACAACAAGCTATTGCATGTTCTTTTCTTGGGTGGAAATATGGTGACATGGAGGAGCAAGAAACAAAATGTAGTTGCAAGATCAAGTGTAAAAGTAGAATTTAGAGTAATGGCTGAGGTGGTTTGTGAACTATTATGGGTGAAGATCATACTCAATGATCTCAAAGTAAAATATGAAGTTTCTATGGAACTGACGTGTGATAATAAGTCCGCCATTAGTATTGCACACAATCCAGAGGGGGAGTGTTGGGTAATATAATTAGAAGATAATTATTCCATAACTAGTGCAGATTCTGTTTTTGATTTATTAGGACAGATTTGGTATCTTTTGGAATTTTAATTTGTATAACTTTAATTACCTATTATTTCTTTCCTTAATTAGGTTATAAATAATTTATAAATTTATATTGTAATCACATTTGCAAATAGATTCAATCTTTTTCTCTCAACTCATGTGCAATGTCTTTTGATCATGTTGAGATGGTAGATGAGAGCTGCTATTTTTTTTTTCTTTGCAATAATAATGCTTAGTAAAGATACTTAGAGGGTTTGTTATTATTAACCAAAAGGGCTATTATAGGATGAACTGTGGAGCCACCTTTCAGACCATGATTGGCTACGAGCCCTTCGAATGGCTTCCTATGGATTCCTTTGGTATGGTCCTGGTTCTTATGCCTGGTACCAGTGTCTTGACCACTTTCTCCCCAAACCAACGGTACAGAACCTAATGTTAAAGGTACTATGCTTCATTTATAGTTATATTTGATCTCATTTACTGGAGCTTGCAGGAGTTAAGCATTGTTTCTCTTTGTTTCTTCTCTGGCAGGTTTTACTAAACCAGATTGTGTTAGGTCCATGTGTCATTGGTGTTGTTTTTGCATGGAACAATTTATGGCAACGGAGACTCTCTGAGCTTCCAGAAAAATACAGAAGAGATGCTCTTCCAGCATTACTTTATGGTAAATCTTGTTGTCTAATTATTAATTTTTGTATCACAACTTATTCATGCCTATTTTACATAGGTTGATGCTAGTCTTTGTATCTTGTCTTTGCAGGTTTTAGATTCTGGATCCCTGTCAGTGTATTAAATTTCTGGTGCGCATCTTCATATCCTTCAATTTAATCTTCTATTTATGTTTACCGTTTTCCCTTTCTTAATGAATTAGTTCAATTTTGGAAATCCCAACAGAAATGCAAAAAAGAAAAATGGTTCTCTTTCCAACTTGCCATAAAAAATGCTCTATTATAAATGAGAAAGACATTTTCATCTGAATAGAACCATAAATCTTAAGCTGAGCAATTTGAACAAATTCATTCTTAAGACATCTTCGTAGAATGAGTGATTTTTGCCTATCAAATATTCCTACCAGTGTTGTGAGGAGATTGATACTTATTTTACACCATTTTATTACTACCTAATCACAATTTATACAGATATGTTCTGTTATTCTAAATCCCTTAGCAGAAATAGAAACTGCTACTAAGGCAACTTGCAAGTTGTAACAATTAAATTAGTTCGTGTTGAATTTATCTATTATAACATAATGAGCAATGGTGTCAAACAGGTAGTACAGTACCATATTCAGATTTGCAAGCTGTTTTTATATCATGAATATGAAGTTTCTTCCCTTGCTTTAGTGAATGCCAACGTTTAAAAAAACTACACAGTTTTGAATGGAAAACTAGTGAATTGATCATCAGTCAAGCTATTCAACGAAAAATAAATAACATTGGATGATCATATAACCAGTGAAAAACAGTTGTGGAGAACTGGTTTGAACCGATTTTTTTCTTTTTCTTTTTTATTTCAAACTTAAAAAGACTTCTTTTACAAAATAAAAGCTCAATGCCAACTTACATTTTCTATGGAAATATATATTTAATTAATTATCACAGGTACAACCATGGTTTCATGGTCAGATTAATGAAATGTGAACAAGTTAGGAGTAGTGCCCTTACCAGTTCAAGGACTACTTAGATTTCTAAAACCTTGTTGAGCACTGATAGTCTACCATCTGCAACTAGTTCTTATTATTAAGGCCTTTTTATTTTACTTGGTATCCCAGCGTCCTCTATTTTTGGCATTAGCCGTGTGAGAGTGCCCTTGTTGTGTTTGGTGTCTGGGTTAGAACCTATGTTTCATAGGCTGGATATGTTATTTTGCCCCTCTGTGTGGCAGTTGCAGTTCCTAGACTGTTTTGCATGTTGAAGTGGTAGGACCTTACTTATGCAACATCAGGGTCTTTTAGTTTTTAATTACTAACAGTTTAACAGCAAAGCTATATAAGTATACATTTTATCTTGCTTTTAATTCTCATGTAGAAGTGATCCAATCCATAGTGCAAACTTCTTGTTTTATTTAATGTAAATAACATTTAACTCTTCACCTTTTAAATCCCTTGATGGGGGATTTATTCTACAGGAACTTGTGATCATGTAGGTTTAACAATGATGAACTTCACTAGTGTTGAGCGTACTTGCTCTATAGCTTTCAAATGTGTCAGTAATCATCTACTTATTTATGGTTTGATTTGTTTACATATTCAGTCTTACATTCCTTGGCTATTTTTGTGGTATATAGGGTGGTGCCTCTTCATGCTCGAGTGGCTTTCATGTCAATGGGCTCAATATTCTGGAATTTCTATTTGTCATCAACAATGACCAAGTAAAATGCATGGTTTACCAGGAATTTGCTTTGTTTGCAATTTTTACCTTGTGAGGTATTTTGTGAATACTTTATTTTTGTTTACCTTTTATAAGTTGGATGGTTACAGCTTTACATCAACTTTTGTTTTTGTAGATTAATCAGAATCTGATAGTGTTGGGGCAAAATAACAATTGTGGAGAATGAGTCATGACTTTGGAAGTTTGATGTTACTATTGGTGCCACATGCATGAAGTTTTTGCCTGTTGAAGAGCTTTCATATGAAAAATAATTACGTTTTTTCTCCAGTGCTGACAATTGTAAACTTTAACTTTCATATGAAAAGTTATACTGTTGGGTGTTAGCTTTCAAGAAGGAATGCTATTTCTTTAGATAATTTTGTGTACGTTGTTATGAATGATTGTTGAATCCGATTATCAGAAAACGGGAACAATGTGCATTATATAGAATTAATTGTAACTAAATCTAATTAATTATAATTAAAGTTTATGGTTCTTTGACTGTATGTTAAAATTATCGCAATTTATTCTTTACAATATCAGATGATTTTCGGACTGCGTTTCTGTAAATTTTATCTACAGAAGTATAAACATATATTTAATTATTTTTTTACATAAAAAATATATTTTATTTTATTTTTAAATTATTGAAACACTCATTCACTAATTAGCATATAAAGAGCAGTTGTATATTTTTGATTAGTTTTTTTAACATGGAAAATTATTTCAATTTCTATTTTTCTAATTTTTGAAATAATCATTCACTTATTAGCAAATAAAGAGGTATTACACATATTTTTATTCAACAAATGAACTGAATCAGTATGCATATTTGTAAGTCTCCTAGGTTAAGACAATTATATATGCTGATAAATTTAAAAAATACAAAACAAAACATTTGAAACAAATTTAAACAAAAATAATCAATGAAAATAATTTAGCAATTTTTTATAATAATATAATTGAAGCAATATCGTAATTTAATATCATTAAATGAGATTTTTCAAGGACCGATTCATTCCATTCACTCAATGGCTACTGTAATGGAGGCATAACGTCTGTAGAGCGACAACTATGACTAAGATCGATCCTATTGGATAGTAGACAACCTTCCAACCTTGAATCGAGTAAGTGAAGAGGCTTATTTAGTTAGGGTTGTGGAAGTTTCTAGAACATGAGTCACTCAACCGTCACATCTCTACCATGCCCTTAACTCAACCATTATGTCTCTACTCTACACAAGTCGCTCCATGTGGCAGCAAATCAGTGGTCCTGCGTTTCAAACGTCTTAACCCATTTTACACTGCCTTTCATTGTCTCTTCAAACCATTATTTTGAAGAAATTCTACAAACTTGTGTTAGTTCTTCTTCTTCCTCTAGGATTCACATTCTGAAAGCACCAAATTCTACAACAAAAACACCTTTGTTACTCTATAGTACATTGAACACATTCTACTCTATTTCTGAGGTTTTATTTCTTGTCATTAAGTTTTCTTTAACACCAATTTTATGATCCCTGGTATTTATTGGTCTTGTTCTTGTATCACTGTATTCTCCTTGCCCTTGCATTCTTTTCCCCTTAATCTTGGATGAAATGGATTATGATTCCTTCTATCCTTGGGTCAAAATGGAATTATTAAAAGAGACCTTAGGGTACACTTATGTGAAGAAAATTATAGCCCTTTGAGATCTTCAAGCCCTCAGCAAGACTAATGAGAAAAACATTAGAATTTGAGCGTGTGAGTTTGATGAACCCATTTGAGGACAATGACATTGAGGGCTCCTTTTTCTTTTTCTATGCCACGATTTTTATCAAGTTAAGTTTACGACTGCCCATAGATATTTGAAAAAGAAATTTTAATTCTCACAAATGTCACCCCTAACTTCACTCTATCGATTTAGCTTTTTTCCAACCCTTCAGCATTTTGTGCCCCCCCTTCGGCATCATACCTACCCCTAACATGTTTTTTTTTTTTTTTTTTTTTCGAGTTTAAATTATATTCTTGTCAACTTTGAGCGTCTTTGAATAATCTAAGTGGGACGTGACTTAGTACTCTCTTCCAGTCCTCTTATAAACGTTTCAAAGTCGTTTTTTTAAGATCTAACCTTTCCCAAGAGAACCATGTTGGTTATTAATTCTGATTTTATTACTCTTAAACTATTTTTTACCGTTATATTGCATTAATGGTTAATTTACATGACTGTTAGTATTAGCTTCCAGTAATTGTAATTTTATTATATATATAATTGAGTAAATCAAAATTAATAATATCAGTTTTGCAATTTTGTGCAATTACGTTCAATCAGTTGCTACAACCTTTTGTCTTCTCTTATTTCCTTCAATTAGTTCCTACAACTCGTATCAAGAGTTAGTCTGTTATCATGAACTCTACCCAATTATCAGTC
>Ga0123342_1009146_pt1 | contig 12034 bp, 8 predicted proteins | sample Turbeawhitnodule_FD_89960 | JGI IMG/M metagenome (GOLD analysis project Ga0123342, IMG submission 89960) | Root nodule microbial communities of legume samples collected from Mexico - Turtle bean Mexico white nodule | ecosystem: Host-associated > Plants > Roots > Nodule | place: Mexico: Nepantla... | reverse complement strand
TAACCATAGGTTAACCTTCGTTAATTGGGTCAACCTTTGACTTGAGCACTCTGTGTCGGTCGGCCGCGTGTGACACATGGTCGACCTCGTACCTTAAAGTATGGTCTTGACACATGGGATGACTGGGTCAAGAGACCGGTCGGTCATCCCAGTACAAATAGTATCTATCTTTAGGGTTATATTCACTCTTGTATAAATAAAAAAAGTGCTACAACTCAATACGTTTTAAGCAGATATAAAAAAAAAATTAAAATCAAAAGGGTAGAACATTCAAAGAGACGATATAAAACTATTTTAAGCATTTTATAGCAATAACATGTTTCGTATGATTATTTGTATATATTGATCTTCTCATCATCTAAGTCACCACGATGGTAGAAAATATCATTATTGCACATCAAATTTCATTTATAGCTTTCTTAATAAGATAATATATCATGCTTATGTTGTAGTTGGTACGTTTTGTATGACTTTAAAAACAAAATGATAGGTAACATGTTAAAGGAGTTATCGGAGTGCATGTAAAGCCTCCTTAAACTCTATAAATTCTACTTTCTTGTACTCAATACATAAGACAATAATACAAGAGTTTTCTTTCCTCTCTCCTTGCACCCATCTCTCTCTGCTTTCTTTACATGGTATACAAAGCTTTTTTTTTCAGCCATGTCTTCTTCCTCTTCTCCAACCTCTACTCCAACCGTTTCTTCCTTCCCATCTTCTTCTGCTCAGTTTCACACTTTTCCCACTGCCCTTTCCCTCAAACTAACAGATGATAATTTTTTGGTTTGGAGCCAACAAGTTCTTGCTCAGGTAGAGGGCCTCAACCTTCTTTCGTTCTTGGAATCTCCCCTCACCCCTCCCCGATTTCTTTTTGGCACCACCATCAACCCTGTTTTTCTTCTTAACAAGCAACAAGATAATTTGCTTGTTGCTTGGCTTCTTGCATCTATGTCTCCTTCAATGCTCACGCAAATGGTTGGATTACGATCTGCTCATCTCATATGGGACAAGCTAAACGTCTATTACGCTTCCCACACTCGCGCCAAAATTTGGAAACTTAAGCTCCTGCTGAAAAACCCCAAACGTGACCGCTCCATCTCTACCTACCTTCTTGATATCAAAAAAGTGGTGGACTCTCTTGCTGCCACTGGTTCTGCTATCACTGTTGAAGACCACATCGATGCCGTTTTGGATGGTTTTCCTGAAGAGTATGATGCTTTTATTACGTCCATTACCTCATGGCTTGATCCCTACACCATTGAGGATATTGAGGCTTTGTTGTTCGCCCAAGAAGAACGGTTCGAGAAACATCGGTCTCTTCTCTTGCCCAAGCTAATGTGGCTTACACCAACTGGTCTTCTTCACCTTCCTCCACCTCTGCCTTTCGTGGACATAACGTGCGTGGTGGTTGTGGGTTCTTCAGATCCCATACCAACACCAAAAGGTATCAATCTTCTCGTGGCCCACACTCTCCCTGAACTAATCAATCTTCTTCCACCACTCCTGCCCGCGTCCAATGTTAACTCTGCTTCAAATATGGTCACCCGGCTCTCACTTGCTGGACTCGTTCTGATATCAAGGTGCCTTCACAAATTTCTGTGAATGCAACCTTCTTTCCGTTGTCCTCAAATCCTGATCATTTTGAACCTTCCATCTTGGGAACTCCTTCAACTGTTCAAGATGCCTTGTGGTATCCCGACACTAGTGCCACCCATCACATAACCCATGACCCTTCTATTTTCTCCTCCACCAACACATACACTGGTAATGATTTTGTCCAACTCGGTAATGGTTCAGGTATGCCCATTCGTGATTTTGGATCTGCTTTTCTTTCTTCTCCTACCTCCTCTCACTCTTTTCAACTACATAATCTTCTTCATGTGCCTTATGTTAATAAAAATCTTATAAGTGTCTCACAGTTTGCCCGTGATAATGGAGTGTTCTTTGAATTCTTTGTTGATCACTGTTTTGTTAAAAATCAGGTTACAAGAGAGACTCTTCCCCAAGAAAAAAATTCATTATGGTCTTTATGTTTTTCCAAATTTACAAAGATTTATGCCACCCTCTGTTCATATGCACCTTGTTGTTCATACTGCTTCTGCTAATACTTTGATGAACAATTATGATATTTGGCACCAACGTCTTGGACATGCTTCATCTCGTGTTGTTCATCACGTTATGCGTTTACATAATATTATATATAATAAAAACATTGCTTTTTGTGATGCCTGCGCTAAATCTAAAGCTCATCAATTACCTTTTTCTCGCTCTCTAACTTCTTACAATGCACCGTTACAACTTGTTTTTGTTGATATGGGGTCCCTCACATACTCCCTCCACGAATGGTTCGTTATATTACATTGCTTTTCTTGATGCCTTCTCTCGTTTTACTTGGTTATATCTTCTCTAATCAAAATCTCCAGTTACTGCTGTCTTTTTACAGTTTAAAATGTTTGCTGAAAAACAAACTGGTTTTTCTATCAAAGCTCTTCAAAGTGATAATGCAAAAGAATCTCTTACTTTAACAAAGACATTTTGTCGCTTTGGCATTGATCACTGTCTCACTTGTCCACACACACACCAACAAAATGGTTCCGTAGAAAGAAAACATCGTCACATTGTTGAAACTGGTCTTGCTCTTCTTGCTAGTGCTTCTCTTCCTCTCACTTATTGGGCAGAGGCGTTTACTTCTGTTGTTCACATTATCAACATATTACCCACTCTTGTTTTAAATGATCTAAGTCCTTATGAAACGCTTTTTTCTCTTAAACCTGACTATAAGTTTCTTAAAGTTTTTGGGTGTGCATGTTATCCCCTAATGCGCCCTTATAACCAACACAAGTTTGATTTTCATTCCTACTTATGCTTGTTTCTCGGCTACGATCCTCATAGGAGAGGTTACCTTTGCCTCACTACTAGTGGTAAGCTTTATGTTTCACGCAATGTATTATTTCATGAGTCTTTGTTTCCTTATTCTCTCTCAGCTAACCCTTTTCTTCATCATTCCACTTATGATATTTCAGATTTTTCTGTTTCTTCTACTGCACCTCTCACTGTTATTTCCATTCCCCATGACGCTACTACCGCTCCTCATTCCTCTATTCCCACTTTCCCACGTCTCACGGAGTCCCCTCTACCTTCGGTTCCATCTCCTATCTTCCCTACCGAGCCTCCTCCTGCATCAACCACTAACACCCATCCCATGCTCACTCGTGCCAAAACAGGTATTTCTAAACCTAAATTATTTCATACCTTTATTTCTCATGATATTTCTGAACCTTCTAATTATAAACAAGCCATGGCTAATCCACTTTGGTTTCGTGCCATGCAAACTGAGTATGATGCTCTTCTTCACAACAACACGTGGACATTGACTTTGCTGCCTCCCAACGCTAATCTTGTTGTGGGTTTTCAAGAGAAAGTTCAACGTTGATGGTTCTCTTGAACGGTACAAAACCCGTCTTGTTTCCAAAGGATTCCACCAACGTGAAGGCCTTGACTTTTCTGACACCTTCAGTCTGGTTATCAAGCAAACCACCATACATATTGTGCTTACCATTGCTCTCTCTTCATGTTGGCCCATTCACCAGCTCGACATCAACAACGTCTTACTGCATGGTGAGCTCGATTCACCGGTTTACATGCAACAGCCTCCGGGATTTTCTTCCAACGATTCATCTCAAGTCTGTTGTTTACACAAAGTCATCTATGGTCTTAAGCAAGCCCCACACTCTTGGTTCCAGAAACTGTCCATCACTCTTCACAATATGGGTTTCCTACCTTCCAAGAGTGATACTTCTTTATTCACCTGTTTCACTACTACTGCAACATTGTTTATTCTCATCTACGTTGATGACATATTGGTAACTAGTAGTTCGCATAGCTTGGTGCAACAATTTATCACACAACTCAGCTCTCACTTTGCCCTAAAGGATCTCGGCTGTTTGCACTACTTTTTAGGAGTGGAAGTCACCTGGCATACAAATACTTCCCTGCATCTCTCTCATTCTAAATACATTCATGATCTCTTACACCACACCAATATGCTTCATGCTAAACCGCAACCCACACCCATGGTTTCTTCCCTTTGTCTTACTGTTGATGGCTCCACATCAGTTGAGGATCCTACATTTTTTTCGCTCTATCGTGGGTGCCCTACAATATGTTACCATCACTAGACCAGAATTATCATTTGCTGTCAATCGTGTTTGCCAATATATGCGCCAACCTCAGCAATCTCACTGGAAAGCTGTGAAATGAATCCTTCGCTACCTAGCTGGTACCTTGTCTCATGATCTTCACCTCTGTTCCTCTCCATCATACTCCATCATGGGCTTCAGCGACTTTGACTGGGCTACTGACTTAGACGACCGCAAATCAACAACCGGTTACTGTATCTTCGTTGGCCTTAATCCTGTTTCGTGGGTTTCAAAGAAACAAAAAAGTTGTTTTGCACAACAGCACAAAGGCGGAATATAGGAGTGTTGTTGCTGCCCTAGATGACATGATCTGGATTCAATCTGCGGATCAGTTCTATTACACCACGACTATACTGTGACAACTTGAGTGTTGTTCAACTAGCTGCAAACCCAATCATGCATTCCAGGTCTAAACATTTTGAATTAGACCTACATTTTGCCAGGGATCACGTCCTTGCTAAGAGTCTTACTCTCATTAACTTACCATCTCAATTTCAAGTTGCAAACATTTTAACCAAGCCTATCTCTGGCTCTCCCTTTCACTCTTTCAGGTGTAAACTTAGGGTGTTTGATAAATCCTCCCACCTAAGTTTCCAGAGGGTAACGGAGTACATGTAAAGCCTCCTTATACTCTATAAATTCTACTTTCTTGTACTAAATACATAAGGCAATAATAGAAGGGTTTTCTTTCCTCTCTCCTTACACCCATCTCTCTCTGCTTTCTTTACACAACATCATGTTTTTACTTTTGCAAACAAACTATTTATTCATAAATGTTGAGAAGTGGACACATAAACCAATAATAGTATTAAATAGCATCATGCACTCTTAAAGATTCAAATATCTAAACAAAATTTATTTAGCCGAAGTATACACTGATATTCAATATATTCAAGATTGAGACGCTAAGTTGAATTAGTATAAATGATGTATTTTTTTTATGTTTGAGTTTTCAAAAGATACTAAGTTTGATGACTTAAAACTTGTTCATTTGTATGTAATACTTCAAAATATGAGTTTTTAACCATTTTTTAAATCTAACACCTAGTTTCTACTTGTTTGCTTAATAAAGTTAGATAATTTTTTTTCCAAGTATATTTTTCAAGTGTAGGACCATATTGACTTGTACTTGAATTTTCATTTATGAAAATAAAAAAGTAAAAAAGTCAATCTAACTCGTTTTTGCTAACCCACCCACCAAAATGTAATGACCTGAGTAACTATTATGCCATAATTTGGCGAGACAAGTTGGTACTTTTAGTCCACTAACACGTTCTAACTCGTCCTACATGGTCAGCCAATCCTATAACACAAAGGCAAAGTAGGATGGATTAATCCGTCAACTCGCACTTTTAAAAAGAAAATAAAAAAATAGTTAAAAATATTATTGTTTATTATAGTATTTGAATAGTACAAATATTCAATACAAATAACTTAAATCATTAACCTTTACAAATTAATTTCCAATTATTAATTATAATAATTTAATTTAATATATAAAGATAATAATATTTTAATGTATTCAATTGAAAATATATATTAACTAATTAAAGACTTAAAAATATTTACATCATTAAGTGACACTTTTATTTATATATATTAAAAAATCATAAAAAAAAACTAATGGATTGGTCTATTAGACCTCCTCTAGCAGCGAGCTAAGATTTTTAGTTCACCTCACCCCATTTTTGTGAACCACTAACAGATCAAACCAAAAATAAGCTATTTAGGACATGTTTTTGTCATCTCTATTGTAAAACAACTTATATAGATAAGCATCTATACTTTTCAAACCTATTTTTATATATATATAAAAAAAAAAGTTTTGACAATGCTTAGATGTAAATGTGTTATAGAGTAGACAATCTTACAAATGTAATAGAAAATAAATTGTTTTCATAATGATTTACTCAATTTGAGTTGTGCCCAATTCTCCTTTGAATAATTCTTGAAAGGTTCTACTATAATCAATCTTGATCAAAATAAATATTCTTCATTTACATTTTTTTCCTTACTCTACTACAGAATGTCGATCTTAGAAAACCAATTATTTTTCCCTTAATATTAAAAATTTTAAGTATTTTTTTAATATTAAGTCGCTTCTAACTTCATGGGCTTTCTCTATTCTACCACACTCTTGACTACAAACAAAAATGCTTAATAAAGATCACATAAAAGTTCTCTTAATAAAGGATTTACTTCTTTGGGTGAAGAAAAATATCACAATATATTTGGTTAAGATACTGTATTATTTAATAAATGATATAACTTGTAATATTATATGTGCTTTGAGGTCTACTAAATTTTAATTCTTGTATTTTTGAGTTTGTGAAAGTATTTTACATAATGTGTGCAATCTTTTATTGTGATTGTTAAAGTATATTTTCTCGCGAATCTTCACATCTTGGATATGAGAGAAACTCTACAAGCAACTTTGATTTTTTTATTTTGTCTTATATTTTGCTTTGGTTTTGGAGGCTTTTGTTCATTTTGTGTTGTTATAGAAATAGAAAATCTTTGCTGATTTTATTTAAGGACACCGAAAAAAAAATGAAAAATGTTTTTGGCAGGTGGTTGTATCTTGTTTTTTTTCTGTAGAATTTTTTTGGCTGGATATAAGGTAGTTACATGATGTATTACCAACATTTATATCTCGTGTGAGTTTTTTTATATGAATTTGAAATATCTCTAGTATTTTTTTATTTTATTTTTTATTGTGAAAAAAAATGTAAGCTCATTCTATAGATTTTATACTTAATTAGTATAAGATTGTGAAATCTTAGTATGTATGAATGGTAGATGATCTCTTAATTTTTAGTATAAAAGGTTAGCTTACTTGAAGTTCTTTCATGATCTTATTTAAATTGACAAATTTATGTATATTCATTGTTATCTTACTATATCTTAATTAACCATTAATATTTTCAAAAATTAATTTTTATGTGTTATCATCAAAATACTTAATATGAGAGTCATCTATATGTTTAGATTATCTAAAAATAGACTATTTAGATCCAAAAAAATGAGGCCAGTAGACTTTTGAAGGACCAAGAAGCTAGTTCATCAGAAAAGAAAAACAAAGAAACAATTTAAATTCAGTAATACATAGAATTAACCCAAAGTATATTAAAAGGTTAATCTAAATTTAATTTTAATTTTAGTATTAGAAGAATTAAGCTCATGTAATAACAAAATTCATATAAAATATATATTTTATTTTATAACAACACTAAAAACTTAAAGGAAACATAAAGTGAGAACACAATCTAAATAATAAAAATTGCACTTTTTAAAAATTATAAGTAGTGGGTGGTGGAGTTAAAGGGTTAGGTAGGAAAAATAGTGAAGTGAGTGACCTAACTTATCCAACTGTTTTTTGTTGGTAGCATGGGTCATCCTTAGGTTTTAGAGATTCTTAGGCTTGAGACTCACTAGTAAGAATTTGTTTTATAAGTATATGGGAATAAATATCCACTAATTTAATGTGGGTCTTATTTATTATTTGTTTATTGGTCACTATAGCTAACACTATTTTATCCTAAATTAAAAAAATATTATTAAATTCCAAGTCAAAATATAAATGAAATAGTTCCTGAGTTTTGCTAATCCGAAAAATAATAATTATATTATAAAATTATTATTGTTGTTATTAGACAAATACTAATAATCTTAAATTATTATGACAAACAGGGATAAATGAAAAAAATAGTATCATAATCAATACTACGCGCACACTTCCAATTATATTAGTATGAAATAAAATTTTGTCAAATAGGCAGATTTTACTAACAACCATTGGAGTGAGTCTAACATCAATCCATTTTAAATTACATTGTTATATTGAATTTGATTTCTCTATATCAATATATAAAAATTATTCACTACACATTTTATATTTTTATTTATTTTTAATTATATTTTAAAATAAAAAGGTAAAAAAAATTTATCTAATATTACAAATAATTACACATTCAACTAACACAATATATTAATATAAATCACGTACATATTTTAACAATATATATAATATATTATAAACTATTGTATATAACTCAGTACTAATTTATTTTAAAAATTATGGATCTGACTCCTTTTCTTATTAGTATATATAAAAAGCATTTTAGAAATTTACTATTTTCATCTTATTTATCAAAAACTAAATACATTATATGCATAATCACACACATGAGTACACGTCCTTAGAAAACAAACATGCACATATTCACTCTTAAAAAAAATATTAAAGTTTAGTTAAGTTTTAAATTTTCATAAATTTAAGTATTTCTAATTAAATTTATATAAAAAAATTGTTCTATTGAATGTTAAATTTTTTTTATTATATTTTAATTGAGTTGTTATTTTATTTTATATAAGTTGAGATGACGTGTAAGTGTTACTTTGTATTATTATTGCTTATGTGTTTCTACATAAAAAAAAACTTTAATTAAATATTAAGATAAGTCTTTTATAAATTTAAATATTTTTAACTGAGTCTCTATTAAAAATTTATTTTATAGTATTCAAATTTTTTATATTTTTTAATTAAGTTTTTACTATTAATTGAATTTAATATTAATTGAAGTGACATGTTAATATGAGATTTACCATGGAGGAGAATGAGGAGTACATGCTCTAAAATTTACTATTTCACTGAATTTGAAACTAAAATAAAGAAGCTTTCATCTAGATATAAATTTTGGACTCAAAGTTTTGTAGAGAATTTCTTCTCCTAGACTTAACGAACTCCTTTCATAGAAATCTGATTGGAAGTTTCTTGAAAATGGAGGACCTTCAGTTCAAATTTCAAAAGAAAAACAAGTTCACAACTAGTCAAGCTTTCAAGAAAGGATTTTGCGGATGGTTTGTATTTTTACAAGGCCTAGAAGCAATTAACTTCTTCTTCTATGGACTTCTCGGCTTCATGGTCTCCTAGTGTTATCTTAGGCTTTCGGTTACACGGTCCACTGGTTTGGACTTGGATGTGTGATATGGACTCTCACTTTTTCAGACTTGGTCAACTTGAACTCTCGGCTTGTGGGCTCAGGGTCATCTCTTGGGTGGGTGTGTACCTGTAAGGAGCTTCAATGATAAAGTCAGAATCGATTTTGCTAAATTATCAGATAAAATTCACTCTACTTACCTCTAAGTTGATCACCTATTTATAGTACTCACTTATTGAGCTTTGGACTTAATTGGGTTTTTACTCTTCGTACCTTATATTTATTAAACAAGTTGTATATATGTGGGCCTATTCATTGGGCTTTGGTACAATGTTTTAATATTTATTATTTACTCATTTTAGTTTGGTTTTTCATCTCATTGTCAACCTTTCAACCCTTCAGCCATTCAGCCTAGACACTTCACTAGCTCCCCAGATATAAGGAATTTAAAAAAGATGAAATGCCTATAAGGAATTTGAAGAATTTGAAAGGGCACTTTAGAACTATTATATTTTTCAAAATGATTTTAGCATTTATGAGATTCTGTGTATTAAATGCACTTTTGTACGAAAAGATTGCATCGTTTCCGTGTGCAACAATTACTGTGTCGTTGATGTGAAAGGTTTTTAATCCCTGACCGTTGGATGCGTTCAAATTCAACGATTGTGATGTTGTGTCGTTTTGTTTGGAAAGGGTTTTTAAGCAATATAAATATATGTTCCTAAATTGTATACCCCACTGTTTTTACTGCTTTTGTATTTATGTGTCCGAGAGATATTTGTAATCATTCTTAGAAGGTATTATGTCTTCCTCAAACTCTATTTTCGATTTTGATGAGATTTTGGGGTTTTCGAGCACAAGCAATGGAGCTATCGGGAGAGTGATTGAGGACATTACTAGGAACATTCATTTGGTTGTTGCATCGACCACTGTGTCTCTTGTAAAGAATAAAACCTATGTTGGTGTAAACTCAATTGATGAAGTTGTGGATCTTGAGGTTGAAGAACAAGTCGAGAGGGCAGAAGAAAACTGAAGTCTTCGACATGGTTATGAATGGGTTAATCATAAAGTTCGCAAGTATTTCTCTAAGCAAAGTTATTCTTCAGCCCTTCGCAGTTTTTTATCTAAAATTTCTATTTATTCTCCTAAGGCCACTGAGTAAATCATTTCTTTTAGGCGTTGTCGAGCTGTTGACAATGTTTGTCATGGTCGTTAAGGCGAAGCTTGCGAATTCTTTTATTTTTATGAATGTCCATGTTTGATTTCCTCTTGACGAATTTCAAAGGGTGTTCTTCGTATTCTTAATGTTACCCTTACTCAACTACATCATAATAGTTGGGCCTTTATGCAAGCCTTTCGTATTCTGTGTAAATTTCTTTCATATCCTAGTCCGGAAGTTTTTCTTTACTTGTATAGTTCTTGGCCTGATAAACAATCTGGTTGGTTATCTTTGATTATGATGGTTCCAAAATTTCCTTACTATTGAATGAGTGCTCCTTTAAAGTTCAATTCTTGGTCATACCATTCAATGAAACCAGAAGACCATCAAGTCTTCTCGGTTCTTGATCACTTATCCCAGAAGCTTCCCACATGCTCTGTTGCGAATCTATCTCTCCCCTAAACCGAAAAAGGATTTTATTGGTATGTCTTTTTTCAACAATTTTTCTTCTTTGACAAGGGAATTTTTTAACTTTACTAAATTTTCTCTCGGATTTCAGGTTTGGTGACTGCCACAAATCCTAAGGGTCGAGCATATTTTCAAAAGCTTGTCAACAAACCTAGCGGTTCTACTCCTCAGGCTAGATGAGAGGCCGAAGTTGTAGAACTTATCTCTCAGGTTGAAGTTATCCTTGATACAATTGATGTTGTTACCGAACCTCCTAAGAAAAGTAGAAAAAGAGACAAGAGTAGTAGGCAGTCTCATTCTTCACCCAGACGTCATCGTCATGGTGCCGACAACTCTTCTCAACCACTTCTAAAAAGTCTCTTCGGAGCTCCTATGCGTTTCTCCGAGTTTGTGCATACTAATTTGGATGGACCATTCAGACATATGTTTCGGTCGACAAATGTTTCTTCTCTGGTGGATGTGGTCATTGAGCATTCCACTCGGTGCTTATTAACTTCAAAACAACTTAAGGAAGAAGCTATTAACGGTATCTCGACCACCAAATTTGAAAATGTAAAAAAGGAGTTTGTTGACTATGGAAAAAGCCTCGAATCTTCTCTTGAAGCTAACATGACTTTGACCAACCAAATCAAAGAACTTTTGGATGTTCATTCACATTGTGAAATCGAAAAAAAATCTTTAAAGGATGAAATTGCTGGTTTAACAGCTGAGAGATTATCATTGCAAGTTGAAATCCGAAAATTGAAAGGAGGCTTAACTGATCTATTTGCTACTAAGCAAGTTGATGCCGAGAAGATAAATCAGTTAGAGAAAGACCTAGATGAAGCTCAAAACTTTGTTGTTGAACAATAAGCTAGGTTTCTCTAAAGCTCTCCAACAAGCTAAGTATTTTTACAAGATTCCCTTGGTTTAACGGAACTTTGACGTGCACAAGGATTTTCACAAGGGTGAGCTCATTCCAATTGATGATATTCCTTATGATGAAGCACCGGAAGAAGAAGCCGCAAATGGATGACAACGTTGATGTTGAATGACCTAGTTTTAGTTTCTTTTTGGTTTTTTGTAGTACCTCCCGGTTATTAATTAACGGTTTTTTTGTGTATTTTGGTTTGATTTTTATCAACCGTTTTGACTTCTTTTGATGGAGATCAAGCTCAAGTGGACATGGAGGCCAATCATCAAGAGCAAGAAGAGGTTGAGGCTCAAATGGAGGACGCTCATGGAGTTCAAAGCCCACTTCAAAGGCTTACAAGGAGCATGTTCAAGGC
>Ga0123342_1009145_pt1 | contig 12035 bp, 7 predicted proteins | sample Turbeawhitnodule_FD_89960 | JGI IMG/M metagenome (GOLD analysis project Ga0123342, IMG submission 89960) | Root nodule microbial communities of legume samples collected from Mexico - Turtle bean Mexico white nodule | ecosystem: Host-associated > Plants > Roots > Nodule | place: Mexico: Nepantla... | reverse complement strand
CATGCGCAAGGGATATTGGCGCGGCTCAATCACCAGCTCTCCCCAATTGGTAAGCCTTTTCAGAGGGCTGCTTTCTACATGAAGGAGGCCTTGATGTCACTGCTTCATTCAAATGCTCACAATTTCATGGCTTTCTCACCAATTAGTTTCATATTCAAAATTGGAGCTTACAAGTCCTTTTCTGAGATATCACCTGTTCTTCAGTTTTCCAATTTTACTTGTAACCAAGCCCTTATTGAAGCTGTCGAAAGGTGTGACCGAATTCATGTCATTGATTTTGATATTGGGTTTGGAGTGCAGTGGTCATCCTTTATGCAAGAAATTGCTTTGAGAAGTACTGCTGCACCTTCCCTCAAAGTCACTGCCATTGTGTCACCCTCCACTTGTGATGAGGTTGAACTCAATTTTACTAAAGAAAATTTGATGCAATACGCTAAGGACATTAACGTGTCTTTTGAGTTCAGTGTCTTGAACATTGAATCATTGCACTCTTCTTCTTCTCCACTGGTTGGCCAATTCTTTGATAATGAGGCTATTGCTGTGAATATGCCAGTTTCAAGTTTCACAAACAATCCATCATTGTTCCCTTCAGCTCTTCACTTTGTAAAGCAGCTCAGGCCAAAGGTTGTGGTGACATTGGACAGAATTTGTGATAGAATTGACGTGTCACTTCCCACAAAAGCAGTCCATGTTCTCCAATGTTATTCCGCCTTGCTGGACTCCCTGGACGCTGTGAATGTGAATCTTGATGTCCTTCAAAAGATTGAGAGGCATTTCATTCAACCAGTCATGAAGAAAATTATTCTTGGCCACCACCATTCTCAAGAGAAACTACCTCCATGGAGGAACCTCCTTCTACAATCTGGATTTTCTCCATCCACATTCAGCAACTTCACAGAAGCTCAAGCTGAGTGTTTAGTTCAGAGGGCACCTGTGAGGGGATTTCACGTGGAAAGAAAGCCTTCATCTCTTGTTCTATGCTGGCAGAGGAAAGAACTCATCTCAGTTTCTACTTGGAGATGCTGAGGAGCAGCAGAATCTAATTACCTTATATTTTTAAAGGTGCATGGTAACTTACATTGCAGTTTATGTAATTGTTTGTGTAATTTAGGCTTATTGATGAGATCCACTCCCAAATGTTTTCTTAACTGCATGGGTTGGAATCTACCTTTATACACTTCTATTACTAGTATTCCACTTTTAATATGTGTAGTAATTATCCCTTTCCCATCATTTAAGATGGGTAACTGTTTCTTTCTTATCTTGAACACAAAGCAAATTGCTTAGTAAGAAAGGAACAATTTAGCCAAGAATGCAGTCTTTTTTAAATCTTCATGCTTTACTCTATTCTTTCTTCATTAATCTATGATGACCTCACTTTTGGGATACATGATTTGATTTAACATGTAGCTATTTGGAAGCTGTTTTTAATCTTATTTAGCTTTCATGTTCAATAGATTGAACAGGGTACATGAGAATCTAACTCAGTTGGTTGAATACTTTATATCAGTAGTTCTAAACTCATTTAGTGCCTGTGTATTCAATTTTCATGAATAAATAAAAAATGTCAGCTTTTTATCCAAATAGTTTAAATAAACATCGGTAGTCTTCAAGAAAAATTCTCCAATGTATGATTAACTTATATTGTTGCTTACAATGAAGAATTTGACAAAAAATATAAAACTAGGTCATGATTCAAGAGAAACTCTCCAATGTTGAAATGTTGCAGACACAGCATAGAACATTTTTTGAATCTGGCCTTGTTTTGATAAAAGTCCAAGTGCAGTGGATTCAATTTTTCATAGCCCATTTAATACACTTTCGTTGACTCTTTTTTGTTCTAAGTTTTAACATAAAATGAATGATCAGAAGTTGTTGAATTTTCTTATGGTCTACAGAGGAAAATTTGGTGATGTCAACTTGGCAATGATGTTTCATTAGTGTGGACAAAGTCTGCACGTTGCACCATACAGTTGGGCGTTACCCATAGGTCTGTTTTATAGGACATAACAATTGCAATTATTTCAAACAATTTTTAAATGGTTATAGAAGTTTTCAACTCTTCAATTTTAATAATTTCAAATGATATTTTAATTTGTACATAATAATTTAAAGTGTGTCGTCAATTTAATTTGTTCAAGAATAGTTAAGTGCTCTTAATTACTTATTTGATTAAATTTTTGTGTTCTTTACAGTTTGATGAAGATTCGACAATGCAATCACAGAATTTGAGTGTTCCTCCCGTACAATGTTTGTATAATTGTTTTTGATAGAAAAAAAAATAATTTCCATACTTTTAACCAAATTTAGTTTTGATTCTTGTAATTTTAAATTAGTGAATTTAATCTTTTATTTGGTAAAAAATATTTGATTCAGTTATTTTTTATGTTGAACCCAAAAGCATCAAGTTCTTTGCAATATTTTTTTTGTTTATGTAAAATGGTTTCTTTAATTTGAAATAGCTTATATTTGTAGAATTCATATTAAAATAATAATTTTATTAATAAACATTTTTTTGTACATAGTTGAGAATTATCCTCTCATTAGGAAGTGTTAGACTAAAATAAAATTTGGCTGGAATTTAAGGACAAAAGTAGTTATTTTAATTTTTTTAACTGCAAAATATAGAAAATAACAGTCTTGAGGTAAATTTTTCCATGGAAATTTGGTTCCTTAAAATTATTTTGGACTTTTTTTTTTCTTTTCTTATCATATTATAAGAATACAGAGATTACCAATTTTATCATTTGATTAATATTTGTTAAAGAACTCGCTGGATCCTTTCTCAAACACTTTTTTATTATTATTTAGAAGGCTTGAACTTTAAATTAAAACTTATTCAAGTAAATTAAATACAATGAATTATGTTTTACATTATGTTACGACTTCCACATTGTATAAAGTCGTTAACATTATTGTAAACTTAATTACCAACACATTAAAAATTAAAGTCAATCCATAATTTGTCCTTCAAATAAAACATTATCATTTTAAAATAAAATTATCTCTGCACTTTATTTGATAAAAAAATATTGGAGCATAAAATAAAACACTACTATTAGAAATCAAATATTATCAATGAAGATCTTAAAAAAAATTGGTGTTTTAAAATAATATTTTGTTACATTCTAAATGAGATATTATTATCATTGCTAATCATACAAATTATATATAATAATAAGTAAAAAGATAATTATTTTACTATTATTTAGTTTTTCTAAACGACGATTTTTAATATCCACGTAATAATATCTTCATTACATAGAATATGTAAGAACCGAAAAGATTAATCTTAGAGTAGAAGTAGTACAATTAAAATGACATCTTGAATATTTTATTACTAAAGTGAAAAGTCTATATAAATAAAAATTCAATTATTCAGGTCTCATTTTAAAAGAATAATCATCTCTCTAAAAACTCCTTTTTCCTTTTCTCTAAGATTCTAACTCCTCGCTCATCAGATCAACGATAGGAGTCCACCATTGGACTCTTGACAGTGAACTCTACAAGATTGTCCGATCAAAATCTTAGTTAGAGTATGTTCATTTTGGCATCTTTTCCTTTGAATTAGTTTTGATCGGATTAGGTTCGCCTTTAGTTTAAGATTGCATGTGATGTTTTATCTTCAAAATTAATCTCTCTTACCTTAGGGTCCTAGTGATATAGTTAAATTTTTTATCAGGATTATGCAGTGCAGGTTAAGCTACCCTTGAACAATTATAGGATTTGGAGCTCTTAGTGAGCATTTGTTCAAATTTAGGTAAGGGAAGCTAGTTTTAAATTTCTAATAGAACCTTAAACTAGAATATCTGGATGTGGGGGTGACATGGTCATCAGTTCCAAATTTTGTTTGCAGGATTGATTGTTTATGAACAATGTAGGGAATTGTTTGAAATATAATATGAATATGTTGATTTTGATATGGATAATTTATGGGAGAAGTTTTGGTTTGAATCGAAAAATTTGGTTGATTTGTATAGTTGATATATTGTAAGTTACTATTAAAGTGAATGAGTTGTGAAAATTGTTTTTGTTTGACTTTGAATGATGGAATTAGGTAGAATTATACAGATTTTTCTACATATGCGAGAATATAATGAAAATATGAGGTGCTTTCGGGTCTGTTTTCGCCCAAGCAAGAAGGAATCTCGCTCAGGCGAGACCTGAGATAAAATTGTGGGTGCTCTCGGGATCAATCTCGTTCAAGCAAGAGAATTTTCGCTTGAGCGAGACCCATTCTCGCTCAAGCGAGATGATTTTCGCTCAAGCTAGACTCGTAAAAAAAAACTTAAAATTTTTATATTTGCTTTTGAAAGCCTAGTTTATACTGTTTATTAGTTTTTAGTGAAAATTATAAATTTTATTTAAAAATATGGTTAAAGGAACTTAGTTATGTGTTTAAGTAAATTTTGAGATATATTTGGATTGTTTAGAAAGTTTAAAATATAGTGTGATTGAATGGTGTATTGATTTGTTAAATGAAGTATGCAATGATGTGGAATTATGATTAAAACATAGTATTTTTCAAGAAAGGAAATACCGTGTTGAGATTGTTATTAGAGTGTATTGATTTGTTAGGTCCCGTTAATGAGATGATCATGACTATATTGATATAATGGAATCACATAGATAAAGTTATTTAGTTGGTGAAAGTTGAAGGAGGTTCATATGACTTTGTCTGCGGTTTGAAATATAATATGGTCTTTCAGGTCATATGAATTTACCTTGTCATAAGATGATGAGATATTGAGATGTTTATGCGCATGGATGTGAGGATTCATAGCGAGTAGTATGACAGATGCATGTCTCAGGATGCTTATTTCAATACACAAGTTTTCTGGAAGTAGAGTCAAATGTTTATGTGTTGTGACACAATAGAAGTCTGACTTGAGAAAGATGAATTATGATAGACACTTGTTGGTTTGTGAAAATGTATTAGAATTGATGGCTTTATGTTGATATTTAAAGTTATAATTATATTAGAAGTTTTAAAAATAACTAGCTTACCATGTTCTTTGTTATGTGTTTGCTTTCTTTAATCTGTAATGATAGTGTACTTACATGGGAGCAGATAATGTTACAAGTGATAAAATTTTTCATTGAGAAGTTGGAGAATGAAAATGTTTATTTTATTTTAAATATTTTGTTTTAATCTTATATAAATATTTAAAATCTCTATAAAAAAAGATATATTTTGAAACACTGTATAAAAGAGTTATATATATTGCATGTATAAAAGAGTTATATATATTGCATATTATGGTCATTATATATGAAAAAAATATAAGGATATTACAGAATTAGATAGGAATCTATACTTATACGTACTAACACGTTTTTTTTAAATGTTTTTTCAATTTTTTTATTAATTTAGATTGTTGAATAGTCCTCGTTACTAAGTAGAACTTCATTAAATTCTTATCCATACCTTATTGATATACCAGGCTAGTAAAAATGTTATAATAGGTTTTACCTATTTAGTTTAATAAATGGATAGAGTTGAATGGTGAAAATCTAAGTTGGGATAAAATATTTTTTTTTTTATGTTTGTTCATCATAAATATTTTCTGAATAAGTATATAATGATGATTAAAATATTATATATATAATTCACGTAATAATAATTTTGGTTACTACAGATATACAAATAAACTTGATATTTTATTTCTTATTTTAGTTTTTTAAATTTAAACTAATAAATAACTATAGAATAAGTGATAATGATATAATATGTTATTTTCTATTATTTTTCATATTTTACATAACAAGAAAGGATTGGCTAGAAGTCACAAGCAAGGAAGGACTTCAAACAACAATAAAAGTTTTACCATAATTTATACCAAAACAGGACTTCCTAAATGTTCCACAGAAAATACAAAAATAAAAATAGAAATATTAACATAATTATTGGAGAAATAAATATTGGAGTTTAACCAGAGTCTAACAGTTTCATTGACAAATGTTTGTGTATGAAAATAGCAAAATTTAGAAACTTTTGTTCAATGAATTTAGTGGGCTAATTAATATTTGATTACTATTGTTATTTCTTTAATTTGATTTAATGGTCACAGCAAACTACTCCTATAACACATCATATGCAGTCAAAATAGTAGGCATTACAATTTATTCTGTATACTTACACTTATTTTTTAATATATATATATATATATATATATATATATTATAATAATTTATAAAATCCAAAAACTAGTATTTCTAAATGCCCAAAACTTATATAGGTATGTTGGAGATCCCATCGACTAGAGATTAGAGCCTTTCATTGTATATAAGTGGGTGCAAACCTCAACCTCATAAGCTGATTTTATGGGGTTGAGTTAGGCTTAAAGTTCACTTTGTAATAAGGTATATGTTAATCTTCTCCTACCCATATTTCCAATTAAAATCGTTTTAGTTAGAAGACAAACACATAATACAATTTTACGGGAATAATTAGTGTTGTTCCCCAAATCAATATAGGTGCAATGTAACATCCGCAAAAATGTATTATCCATTATATTATACACCCTTAAGGGTTATGTATTGAAAATATAAACTTAATCATTCACATCATATATATAAATAAATAGGAGGATAAAAATTAAAAAAAAACTATTTCTTTTTAGATGTGGTTTCTATCCATGTAGATATATTTGTTTGTGTACACTGTGTAGTCATTACAAGTCACAATACAAACAAACACATACGAAAAAGTAAACTATTGAAATAAATTTATAAAATACAAAAATACATTAAAAAGAAATAATTAGATTAGAAATTATCTTTTTTCAATCAAACAAAAGCATACAAAATTCTGATACCAATATACAACAACACATGAATTTATACATCTAGGATATTCAACAAGTGAAATATCAACTGACATCTTCCAAAAAACTTGTACTAAGTAACTATTATAAGAGACTAACATTTGATATAATACCTAAGACTTAGATTTACAAGCAAACCTAAGAGAAAAGACCAGGGTAAGTTCAATATATCTAATATCATGTGTCTACAGTGGGTCACAGTGTGTATGAACTCTCTCATAAGTTTCTCACCACTTGATGTCTTATTCTATGTTACCTAGACAATCAATGAAGTTAGAGGATCTCTGTTACAACATAGGAGTCAATACTTAATATACAAATCAAACATCGATTCATACATTATCCCAAATGTATGACCTTAATTTAGTACAAATTTCATCATTCTCATATAATACATATCATTTTATTTCACAAATTAATTGAATATACAAACTAATATTCAGTTTACATTTATAAAATAATCCAATTTATTGAAGAGACAATAAGAAAGAAAAAAAAATCTATACATAATCCATATTTTCTTGTACTCTTTTTTTTTTTTTTAATAATACTTTTTCACGTGATGGCAGATGAGCTGGGTTGTCAGCCTAACAGAGATATCAGAGATATCATGTTCCATAGTGATGCCTAACATGAAGTTTTATTAAAAAAAGAAAGAAAAAAGGAAAGCAGTTTTTTTTAGCTTGAGTGAGGATATTTTAGCTTAAGCAAGAATGGGCTCGTTTGAGTGAAAATTTGGTTGAGAGGGTTTATTTTTCAATGTTGTTTTCAGTTGACTCAGAATTTCTTGGCTTGAGGGAAAATAGGGACAAAAAACAAATTTGAGTGTAAGGCTATTTTTGCCTGAAACTTGTCTAACTTAATCGAAAATATAAGAAAATCAACCTCAATAGAATCAAATACATTTTTAACTTTAAAAAAATATTCCAATAATACAATTTCTAAACAATCCAAAATGATCAATCCAAACTATAATTTGTTTAAACATCATCCTTCAATAATTTTCATACAATTTAAATCACTCAAACTCATATATTCATCAAATCATAATCAAAACTTAGTTTAACCAGTTACTAGATTAACTTCTTATCTAAATGAGTTTTATTCTAAGATTTTATAAAAAAAATATAAATAGTTTCTCTAACCTGTAATTTTTTATTCCAATGGAAGTTCCAACTTGAGGAGAAGAACCATTCCAACATCTAAAGACCTAGAGTAAGGTATCCAAACATCACCAAATTTTAATATGAGCATAACCAAATTGAGAGAATCTTTTTTCTCAACTAACCTCACCAAGATTGATGGTCAAATCATAAGAAAATGACAAAAGTATAGAATTTTTAGGAAAAATAAGAACTTGCTTTGTTTGAAAATTTGATTGGGTAGAAATGATCCATAACTCCTCAGCTAATGCAAGATGTAGTCAGATTTTAAAATAAATGAGATATAAAAGAAGAAAAATAGAAAAAAAGAAAAAAGAGTGAGAATAAAGGTAATACAAATTATTTAATTTAAACCTCAACTCTGTATAAAACAAATAGTACAAACAATATATATCAAATTATATGTAAGTTTAATTGTTACTTAAAACTCTTGATTTTTTTTTGAAGTTAAAAAATTAGAGCCATATTGAGAAGCATTTTGATTGTAACTGTTATGTCAATGCAAAAAATAAAATCGAATAAATGACAGTCATAGGCTCATGATTTTCATAAAATAAAAGCAAACATTTATTCTATCATATGCTTAAAATTAATGACGATTTTTTTATGGAATTTTGAATAAATTTAATCAGTTATGAGGTTAATAATAGCTAAAATATTGTTTAATAATTATCATATTTTTTTAGTTTTATTATTGTTGAGTTATGATATTATATTCCTCTTACATATTATTTAATAAATATTATTAATTTAAAAATATTGATTAAACCACAGTTCAATTATTAGTTTGACATTAAGTCTTCAAGCAATGTTTTAACTGATTAATTGATGAATCCAGTCTTGAAAACATGACTATTTTTTATATTATACATTGAACAAATCAATTGAGCTAAGTTTATAAGAGGTGTACACGAGTCAATGAGTCGAACTCAAACTTTAAAAACTTGACTTTAAGGATTCATAAATAGCTTATATAAAAGTTTAGGTTATATTACGAATATTGAATTGTATTTGTGCTAAAGATAAGTTTTCTTTCAATATATTATTAAAAATAATAATTAAAACCCTTATTTATTTTGAAGAATAACATAAATAAATATGTTTTAAGAGACGAAGTATCATTTACAGTGTGTTTTGTTCAATGTGTATAGTGTTAAAGAGAAAAGAAGAGCGTGAACTAATCCTATTCGGATTAGGTAGGATGTTTGTGGGAGAAGAAGAGCGTAAAAAGACAGATGTGTGGATTTTTCAGTTCCTCTCTCACATGCACAGAAGGTTGAAGAAAGTCACGTATGCATTAGAGATTTACGATTTTACTCTTGTATTTGAAAAAAAAACAAAGGCAAAGTTCACCCCTACAAGCCGAAAGTTACCTCTGCAAGACGAAAACATAGAAACTGACTATTAGGTTTTGACAATCTCTACAATCTACAAACTCATCGACACCAACAATAAAGCTCTAATAATAAAATAAATAAATAAATAATAAATAAAATAAGTTTTATTAATTTAAATTTTGATATTTTATAAATTAATTTATTTTAATATATTTTTTATTTATTAAAAGTTTAGAATAATCTTTTATTTTATTTTAAAATAATATATTTATTTTTTTAATTAACTTTAAAAATAAAAATAAATTTATAATCTTACATTTTTAAAATTTTAAAAAAATTATAAAATTTAATCCAATAAACTTTTCTTACATATTCACTTTTATGTCCTCCAATCCAAATGTATGAATATTGGATAAAACAATACATTAAATATATAAAATACAAATTCAATTATACTAAATTTTATATTCCATCAGTTTTTATTCACACATCTATTAAATAGTTTATCAAACACATTATCACAATTTTTTCCATTGATTCATTCTCAACTTCTCTTAGCCTTTCTTTGCATCCACAGTTTGAATATTGATACATAATTGAGCAACTCCCAAAGTTGATTGTGTCAATTTGTATTAAAACAAATTTGTATTAAAGTAATTAAGCTAATTTGTACATAAAGTGACATGTGAAACCCATAACCATTAACTCCTCTCTAACAAAGTGGAAAGATATATAAGAAAAGTCAGATGTTCAAGAGTTCATTATCTTGTTGCCCTTGGATACTTTTTGCCTTTCTTGTAGTTTTATGAAGTAAAAGTTATTTTGATATACATATACCTATGAAGCATTGTTTTATTTGGAATTTATAATAAAATTATTTGTTTTTAACAATGTTATTCCTAACTTTTAATGTAATCAATTGTTTGGAATAAATTAGGATATGACAATTGATAATTATATAAATATACATATATTTAGCAAGCAATGTTTTATTTATAACTAATCATAAAAATAATTTATAGTTAACAATGTCATTCTAACTTTCAATATAATAAATTATTTAAAATAAAATAAAATATAAAAATTCAAAATTAGATTGAAATACATATAATTTGGTATAATTTGGCAATTTAAAGTTATAGTAAATTAGCAATTATTTACTGTTCTTGCCAGTTGATTGCACTGCCAGTTGATCTTAGGTTGAACACGACCTCCTAGGTCTATCTCCTCTTGAACTAGAATCATGGCTCCTGGTTGTGCTTAGAATAAGGCTCCGTTGGGGCAGAGGGCACCCTACCTGTTGATGACACTCCGGCGACAAAGTCAGCTAGGACTCACTGAAAAGTAACAGTTTGGTAAGATATGTAAAAAAAAACGTACCTTTTTCTGGAGACCTATTTTCTTTTTTATCATTGCTCATGCAACATGCAACCACTCTCCCTGGGGCTCAACAAATCTTGACTGAAAATAAACTTTTATTGGTAACAGAAAACCACCTGCTGCGGGCACCAATGATCTTTAGGTGCTATCCGTAGGTCCATTTCTGTTACCCAAACATCTCCCTATATTACTAGGGTTAATAACAACTAGCCACGTGTAACCGATATGCAACATATTTATAACAAAGAAAATATTGTAAAAAATAACGAGATTATATCCACCGCACAAATATATCTTTTAACAAGTGCAACAATGAAATTACTTCGTGTACCCATCTTGCACTCTGGGCCTAACCTGACCAAAGTGATTGGCCCAGGTTTACATAGGCTCAAACACCGAGCATGTCTCTTATGGTGTAAAAGAACCGAGCAGGCCTCTTGGTACAAAAGAACCGAGCATACGAAAACACTACCGAGAACCGGGAACTGGTTAGTACACAAGCCCCCAAGGCTCGAGCTGAGTTTAGCTAAGCGAAGAGTGATATGAATCCAAATAGAAATGACAATAAAATTGGGAATTTAGGGTTACGGAACGGAATAAATTCAAAACAGTAACAATAGAAACCTGAATAAAGGAAGGCGCCACAAACAAAGTTTGATAAGCCTAAGCATGATCGCCACAGGAATTGGTGGATTCTTGATAAGATCGCAAGATGCAGGGAAAAACCCTAGCAGAGAAACACTCTCTAAAATTGTCAAAATATTTGTTCCCCTATTTTGAGTTCCAACCGTGTATAAAGTACAAATTTAGCTAGAGGTCTTTTCTTGTTTGTAAGAAAATAAGGCGATACTACAATCCTTATATTTTAAGAATGATCATTTGTCCCAGTGGTTAGGTTAATACTTTGTACTTGGTCCTGAGTTCAAATCCTAACTCCAAATAAAGTAATAATATTATTTTATTTTAATATTCCAATCTTGTTGTGCATGTAATCAACTTAGTCTTTTTAAACTGTGGGCCTCCAAAAGATTAGCCGCCCTTGGGCTTGGATGTCCGCATCATTCCCTCCCTCTTGAGAAAGACCTTGGATTTTCTTTGTCTAGTTAACATTTCTTTCCTCATGTGTACCCAGACCCCATCTCCAGGATCAAAGATTACTTTCTTTCTTCCTTTGTTAGCTTGTTTAGAAGAACCTTCATCTTTTTCTTCAACTTGTGCTTCAACCTTTTTATGTTGCTTTCTCACATAGTCAACCTTAGCCTGTGTATCTTTATGCTTTAAAACAGAAATGTTAGGCATAGTTAACAAATCTATTGGAGTTAAAGGAT
>Ga0123342_1009144_pt1 | contig 12037 bp, 7 predicted proteins | sample Turbeawhitnodule_FD_89960 | JGI IMG/M metagenome (GOLD analysis project Ga0123342, IMG submission 89960) | Root nodule microbial communities of legume samples collected from Mexico - Turtle bean Mexico white nodule | ecosystem: Host-associated > Plants > Roots > Nodule | place: Mexico: Nepantla... | reverse complement strand
CTCACATAATTCCATTCTAAGCGATACACCCTAAAGGGGAACCCGATCAAGATCATGTCTTTGTCCCTCAGCCATGCGATCACGGGTTTACCAGGTATTATCTAATCATTATTCTCGTTTCATTATATGATTGAGGAATCCTAATCCAACATATATTAGTCAAAATTGTGTTGTAGTTTGGTGGAACTAATGCAAAAATTAATAGGTCTTATACGGGATGGAGCATCCCTTAAATGCTATAATCTAATATTATTCTTTGTTGATAAAAAAAAAACTTTAGACAACGTTTTGATAATGATTTTTCAGATGTAGACTATGCAGCCTTGGGATTAGGTTTAGACAACGGTTTTTTTTTTTTTGCAGTTGTTGTCTTATATTGGTAGAATAAGCAATATTTTTCAAAAAAACTTTTAGTTTTTTAATAATGTTTATGCAACACATTTTTAGTGTTTAGGAATCATTTTGCAAAATGTTGTCATTTGTAAATACATTGTTTTTTTTACACGTTGTCTATCTTTTTAGGCCACACTTATTTACATGTTGTCTATCTTTCTAAACATATCTTTTTATACGACACTTATTTACATATTGTTTATCTTTTTAGATAACACTTATTTACATATGTTTATCTTCTTAAACAACACTTATTTACATATTGTTTATATTTTTAGACAACATTCTTTAATGTGACAAATTATAAAATACATTTGATAACATTTTATATATTAATTGTTGACATAAATCTTAATTTATAAAATTATCCAGTAGACAACATTTTAAAATTGGTTTAATAAGTAATTGCACGTTCGAACATATTTATAATTTTAAATTTTAGTTATTCATTTATTCAATTGAAATAAAAAAAATATTTATAAATTATATTATACATTTATATTTCATAACATAACATATGTGACATTTTTAACTAAAAACAATATATATAATATTAATATTTGAAATGTACAAGTTACAAAATTGAATGTATATTAAAATAGTAAAAAGTTGTAATCATCACAATTAGTTTTTTTTTCTCCACAAAAAGTAAGGCTATTTTTTTATTAATCGTGCAATATATTAGATTTTTTTTTTCGGGTGTATGATGGAAAATGAGTATCTCAGTGGGTTAGACCAAGATTTCTTATGCAGAGTCCAAGGCTAAAATTACAGTAAATTTGCTTATTTATTATATAGAAAATTTGAAGCATGAATTTTAAATTGACATTTTGATGATGATTAGTTCCCAATCAGTATAATCTTCAATGCTGCTCTATGAACCAACTCAGTCTTTTATTTTTCCTGTGATTTGTTGTAAATAAATTTCTTTGCTTTCATATATTAATTAGGTCAAGAAAACTGATATTCAAGAATATTTGTCTGAGAATAAGCCTAGTATAAGAATAAGCTTAATATGTATTATCAGTAAAAAAAAACAATTTCTATCAATATATTATTTAAAGACTCTAACGTAGATATAGATAAAAAGTTATTCTTATTACAATCCCTAGAAAATTCTATTTAGCATCAATAAAAGATAGTCTTGTCCATGTTAATTAAGAAAGTTCTTTTCTACCTATATTAAAAAAAAAAACTATGGTAGATGTCAATTAAAAATTAATTTTTACTGTTTGACATAAGCTAAAATAACCTCGTGAGACTTCAATTAAAAAATTGGGTTGAGTTCAATAGATAAATATTAATGTTCACAAAAAGAATTCTAACTAATATTCATTGAAAAATAATACTAACTTGAATATTTGACCTCAAAAATATAATTCACTTTATGAATAAATAAACACTATGGATTGTCAGTGATATATATCCAAAACTTAAGCCGAGAATACATTTATTAAGTTGAGAAAAGAATAAAAAAATATAAAGAAAAAACATTAATATAAGAGAAGAAAGAGTATGAAAATTTTAAATTATTACCTTTTAAAGAAAAATTGAAATTATCAAAATTTATTAAATTAAATCACTCTCATAATTTTAAATTTTTTAATTTCTTTCAAAGTTTCTATCCAAAAAATACATTTTATTATAAAATATTTTAAATTCTCTAAAAAATAAATTAGTTAACCTTTAAAATCCCTTAAGCTTTAGTATTTTCGATTAGTTAGATTATGAAATTGATAATTAATTAAATATTAATTTAAAAATATTTATTAATAATATAAATTAATTTTAATATTAATAAACTTTTTTAGTATTATTTAATTTAATTTAGTTAATATAATAATTAATTAAGTTTAATTTTTAAAATTAATTTTTATTTAATAATTTTGTTGAAGTGGATTCAATTGTACTTACAAATTATTAATCAATCAAATTTTCATATAAAAATAAATATCGGTTAACCATCTACATCACTTTGTTATCAAATTTTACTTTTCTATGTGGTTGATGTTGATTTGCGACGAGGCATAAATATATACGATTTTTCTAAAATAATATATTTAAAGTAAATAATGTCCGCAGGTAATTTATGTTTGGAGTGATAATAAGATTTTGTTCAGAAATTAATTTATTCTTTGAATTTAATTTTTTTATTTTAATTTGTCTCTTATTATAATACAATTTATTAAAATGTTACAAATTTAAAATAATGAAACACAGGGATTGAATTAAAATTGATTGTCAAATATTTTAAGTTAATATGTTAAACATTTATGTCATAATGTAAGTTTTAAAAAATTTCAATCATATTTCATTTCATTTTAAATTATGTTATTAACTTATATGTCTATTTTATTTAATTAAGGTCTTAATTGTTCCTAATTTTTTTTAAGCGGGTGAGTTGCATGAACATCCTGTTATAATTTTTCTAAGGCAAGTGACCTCTTTCATGCATATACACTAATTAATTAATTTATAAACCTTAAAATAATTTTATAATTTGCTCTTCATTTTATTGTAATAAAAAATAAATATTCGTTATATTGCAAAAAAAGAGTGTAATTTATGTATCATATAGTGGATGAAGGTCACTGGTAATGAAATATTTTGATTATTTGATAATGATAATATATACTATATACGTGAGAATAAATTTATATTTTTTTTATTATTGGATAAAAATAATATATACTGCAAATAATATATCGTGAGAATAAATTTCATATTTATTTTTATAATAATTTGAGTATTATAATATGTCAAATGTTTTAGGACGAGATATTGAAAAAAAAAAAGCAACATATTCTTTACATATTTAGTTGTTAGGTTTTAGTTTCAATTCTATCTTGTTTGCAATATTAAGTATTTTATATTGAAATAGATAATTTAATTATTATAACTGTTTTTTTTTGTTACGTTTAAACTATTTAATTATAATTGTTAATTTTTTTTTTATAGGTTTTGGTTTGTGTTAAAACAAATATTTTATTTTTTATAAAAAAAAAACTCTACATTTTATGTCAGTCTTCATGTTGATGTAGAAAAGATTAATTATGTTATTTGTACCACAAATGTAAAATAGTCCATTTTTATGTCACATGCATTTACGGTCCGTTAGATATATAATCAGTATTGTTTGGTCAAAACAACGGCTGTGAAAAAAACTATTTTGCACTAGTAAAAAAATGTTTTCAAAGATATAGACTTAATCTTTGATAACATCTCATTCTTATACATCTTCTGTGTGGAATCTTGTGTTAAAAATAACTAATGGATTAAATATTTTATATTAAATATTTAGATCCTTTCGTTTTTGGTATTAGAGTTTAAATAAATTGACACTATGAAAGGATGAAAGGATGTGATGATAAAAATTACATTAAATGTGTTATAAATAATTAATTAGGATGACAAAAGTGGGTCGGTTTCTTAATCTGCCATCATTTAGGTGGGGTGTATCGATCTTTTGAATTCGTTAGTTTGTATTGGTCTGATTTGCTTAATCCGCTAATTTAGTTAGTTACATACGGATTGGGGCATACTACTTCTTTATTTTTTACACTTTTAAAGATGAATCTCATGCTTTTGTAATTAAAATTTGCGGTAATCAATATTTTATATAAACAATTTACATTATTTTCTTTATACATCATATGTTTCATTGAAGTATTTTTTATGTTTAATTTATTTTGTTGAACATTAAACCTACTTTGATTAGAATATTAGAGTTTGATTCAATTTTATTATTTTTCCTTGTATTTTTATTGTCCAGAAAATAATATTAATTACTATAATTAAATAAATAGATTAAAAACAAAAAAATTGTGGAGATCAACCTGCCAACCCACCTTATGATGAAAGAGGTTATCAATTTTAGTTCATATAACCTTGACGGATTAAGCTGTCACACTTTTAACGAGTCAATGACAAATCGAGCCAAAACAAATCAGATTTATCTGTTTTGTTTTTTCTAAAAGTAATATAATAAAAAGTATAAGATTATCAAAGTGAATTGATGTTTAGAATTCTTTTAAACAAGTATTATCTCGTTTAATTAATTGTGGTTATAATATTAGGATAATACTTAACTTGTATTTTAATCTTGACTCAAAGTCCTTGAGTTAATCATTGAATAGATAAATTAAGAGTTATTTGTAATGTTAACAAAGAATATTCAGAATCTTCTTTATACAACCATGACCACAGCTTTCTTTGAATTTTGAAACTTGTACACATTGCTTTGTTGCGTATTGTCTAGCTGTTTTCAAGTGACGTGTTATTTGTTTTTTAGTTGAAATTGAAAGTTGAAACTTAGCTACCATGTTCACATTAATATTAATATGAGTTATAGTCATATTAATAAGTATATAGTATATAGTATATAACCTATAAGTCATCCACATCGTGACAAAAAAACTTCAAATTATATTTACATTATTATTCTTTCAAGTCTAAATTATACCCACATCCTCCTTTGATCTTAATTATAAAATTTCAATTTTTATTTTATTTTAATAAAATGACACTGATGAAAATTTTGAAATAAAGTGACATTCACTTTTTCATTTAAAAAAAATATATTAAAACGAAAGTGTATCGAAATTAAAAGTTAAAATTTTAATATATATAACTTACAAGCAAAAAGTTGAATAATTTAACTATAAGAAATATTACATCATATCTTTTTAAAGTTTTCTTTAATAGTATTTACACATTATGGAGCTATATTCATACAAGTGTATTTAAAATTGATTGTCAATGTAATTATAATTATACCTGTATTAAAATCATATATAAATATAATAATAAGCTAATAAGATTTTCTAAAAAATATAACTTTTTTATATTTTTATAAGACAATTTGAAATTTACTGAAAATGTTTTTCTTACAATATTTTCAATATATAATACTAAAATCATTCAAGCTTTTGTTTATAAAAAATAATTATAAATTACTTTTCATAATTTTTATTTAAATTTAACCAAGATAGTATTTTTAAGAAAAAAGGGAAACATCATTGCTTTCTTAAAAATATAAGAATATACTTTTCTAAAAGTATAAAAAAATGTGAATTTTAATATAAAAGAACTAGAAAAGATGTGATTATCATTTTATTAAAAGTACTAGAAAAATAAATAAATACCTATTTTAAAACTAGAGGAAACACAAGTACCATATAATAAAGATAAATGCAACTTCTGCTATTTTAAATTATTTAAAAATCATATATGTTTATGTTTTACTTTTATATTTCTATTTGCTCAGAAGATTAATTTACATAATTGTTAAATCTCAATGATATTTTTTTGAGTAATTATTATGGGAAAACTTATCTAAAAGAAGCTACTTTTTGAACACACTACCATGAGTATTTTTCTTTTAAAAAGCAAACATTTTATAAACAGTCATGGGAATGCCTATCCAAAAGAAGCTTTTTTTTTCACACAATCATGGGAATGTTTATAATATGTAAACAATAATGGGAACTCTGCTTTGGCTTCTTGCACCGCTGTGTTCCCACGGTTGGAAACTCATCCACATCGAGCTTGCGTAATCAAATTAAAAACTAATTTCCCTTTTCTTTTTGTTCTTCTCAAAGGATCATTCTCATTTGTTTTCAGTTTTTTCACAACAGATTTAAGATATTATTAGCTGTAGAACAGTAATGCTTGACTCAGCAATCAAAAGTCAAGCTGACGCAAATTGAGAATTTTAAGGTCCAACTTTGCCTAATTTTTCTCTGTAGAGAGAGCTACGTGCAACTGAAAGAGGGTAAATCCCAAGATCACATGTTCAAGATTTTTTCTGCATCTTTCTCTAATCACAACACACGTGAGACAAGTCAACACTCTCCAGCAGATTACTTTGTGGTGTATATCTGATGAGGAATAATATCATACTCTTAGATACTCATTAACATAAGTTAAATATTATAAATTGTGCAAATCTCATTTTTTATTTACTATTATATGATTTTAATAAATTTTAACTTATGGTAAAAAAAAAGGGTGTCACAGGATGTGTAACCTATCTTCACTCTATCCAACAGACATGGCCGGCCAGCTAGACCAAGAGGTAGGTGCCCATCTGTACTGAAAAGTGTGTGTATATATATATACATACATACATTATTATTCACTATGGTTTGCACAATGATAGGTGATGCTTGATTGAGTTGCCAACTTTAAGGTTAGAGATGCACTTCTCTGATTTCATGCTTTGCTTTTGAATTCTGATCTGGGGTTTATCATTATGAGATTTTATCAGCGGTTTGCAGACAAATTTAAAGTCTTTTTTGTTGGTGTTTTCTTTTAACTTCTACTGATTTATGGATTTGTGTATTTGAATCTTGAACCTTTCTGTTATTCTTGAAAAGGGTGTTATTTTTTTTTATTGGACGAATATAACTAAACATTAGAATAAAAAACTGGTTTCTGGAACCTTTTGTTCTTGAGGCAAAGACCAGCAAAGTGTTGCGGCGCGGTGATCACTGAGATTTCTCAAAAAAAAACGTCTTTTTGTGTTTTATTTAACTGAGTTCAATTTTGACCTTTGTAATTTGTTATTCTCTGTTGTTGCTGTTTCAGTTTGTCAATTTCTGTGCTGGTTGGTTGGTTGCAATTGCAAGCGAATAATTGGTCAGTGTGGACGAGTTTTGAACCACAATGGCAGAGGATGATGGATACACCAAAGATGGAACAGTAGATTACTGTGGAAATCCAGCTAATAAAAAGGAAACTGGAACCTGGAGAGCCTGCCCCTTTATCTTAGGTAATTTTTTTTGGTGTTTTTTAAGTCCAAGGTGGGATGACATGTGTATGAACTGTGTTGTGTGTGAAATATTTATCATTTTAAGCTTCTATTTACAGGAAATGAATGTTGTGAGAGATTGGCTTATTATGGGATGAGCACAAACCTGGTGCTTTATTTTAAGAATCGCCTACATCAGCACAGTGCTACTGCTTCTAAGAATGTATCTAACTGGAGTGGAACATGCTATATCACACCATTGATTGGAGCATTTTTGGCTGATTCCTACCTCGGAAGATATTGGACAATTGCCGGTTTCTCAATAATATATGTTATTGTGAGTTTGGTCTCTTCAACCTGTCTTTACTGGGAAAATTTAATACATGGTCCTGGACTATCTTCATCTAGACCATTTTCCACATGATATATAATTAAGTTTTATTGATTCTATCTTGTAAATTGAAAATTTTGATTACATGTTTGGCCGAAATTGGTCGAAACATAGACATATGATGGTTCTAAATCATGTAATAGTTTCTCCCAAACCAGACAGTGCCTAGAAACTTCAAATAATTTTAGATGCATTTTTATAGCTTTTTACTTTTATTTTTCAAACTTTATGTCAAAAGTAATCAGAATATCACAATAATTATATATAAACTTTGCTGTTGTACTGTATATATATCTCGTAACATATTCATATTTCCTTGATCACCACAACAGCCCCACAAAAATGTTTCAGAATTTATGCTGTGAAGTCATTCGACATTAAAATTTACAATGGTGTGAAAACTGGTCTAACATTTTTGTGAAGGTGTCTTGTAGTCTGTTAAACAACATCTAATAAAAGGTAGTCTTGTTGATGTACAATAGGGAATGACACTCTTGACATTGTCTGCATCAGTTCCTGGCATGAAACCAGCATGTCATGGAGATGAAAATTGTCGTGCTACTACTCTAGAGAGTGCAATCTGCTTCCTTGCTCTTTACCTTATTGCTCTTGGCACTGGAGGGATTAAGCCTTGTGTCTCGTCCTATGGAGCAGATCAGTTTGATGACACTGACCCAGTTGAGAAGGAACACAAGAGTTCTTTCTTCAATTGGTTCTATTTCTCAATCAACATTGGTGCTCTTATTGCTTCTTCTCTGCTAGTCTGGATACAAGACAATGTGGGTTGGGGATGGGGCTTTGGCATTCCTGCTGTAGCCATGGCAATTGCTGTGGTGAGTTTCTTTTCAGGCACTAGATTGTATAGGAATCAGAAGCCTGGAGGCAGCGCCCTCACTAGAATCTGTCAGGTGGTTTTGGCATCCATAAGAAAGTACCATGTTGAAGTACCTTCTGACACGTCTCTTTTATACGAGACTAGTGAAGATGAATCTGCTATAAAAGGAAGCCGAAAGCTTGATCACACAAACGAGTTAAGGTAAATTAAGCAATGGCAACAAATTTCTACACGACCAACTAATTCTTTTTTGCTTAATCCGATCAGAAGCAATTTTGAAGTCACATTTACATTATATGGTATACAGAAGCAACGCTTGAGTCCACATTCATGCCATTTAACATGCAATCATATTAGAATATGACAATATTATGATCGCTAGTTTTTCAATTGTTCCCTGAGAAGTTAAAAGTATCACCCTTGCAATATATATAGGGCTGTCACTAGTGTTTCCTTTGATCTATTAGACACTAGATAAAACTTAGATGCAATTTCTGGAGTGTTTCTGGTGTTGTTCTTTAATCAAAATTATAGTTTCACTTCAGTAATCTTTGTTGCTTCATAATGTTAACTTTATTAACTGGATTAAAGATTAATTTTAAATTCTGATTGGAGAAAACCGTAGATTTGAAGTTTATTTAAGTTTTGTCATTCATTAGATATTAGCCTGTTGACTTGACTAAATTTGATACACTTTTCTTATTCTGTGAAATAGATTTTTTGACAAAGCAGCAGTCGTAGGACGGTCAGATAAAGTGAGAGAATCAACAAACCCTTGGAGACTTTGCACTGTAACTCAAGTGGAAGAGCTCAAATCTGTTTTAAGATTACTTCCTGTATGGGCAACTGGCATCATATTTTCCACTGTCTATGGTCAGATGAGCACCTTATTTGTGTTGCAAGGGCAAACCATGAATACTCATGTTGGCAACTCCAGTTTCAAAATCCCACCAGCATCCCTTTCTATCTTTGACACCCTCAGTGTCATATTTTGGGTCCCAGTGTATGACAGGATCATTGTGCCAGTTGCAAGAAAGTTCACCGGGCACAGAAATGGCATAACTCAGCTCCAGAGAATGGGAGTTGGCCTCTTCCTATCCATATTTTCCATGGTAGCTGCAGCAATATTGGAGCTCATAAGGCTTAAAATGGTGAGGAGGCACAACTACTATCAACTTGAGGAGGTACCAATGACAATATTTTGGCAGGTTCCTCAATATTTTGTCATAGGTTGTGCAGAAGTCTTCTATTTCATTGGTCAGTTGGAGTTCTTCTATGAGCAAGCTCCTGATGCCATGAGAAGTTTTTGTTCTGCTCTCTCACTCACCACAGTGGCTCTGGGACAGTACTTGAGCTCTCTACTTGTGACAATTGTGACAAAGATTAGTACTAAGAATGGAAGTCCAGGGTGGATACCTGACAATCTAAACTTTGGCCACATAGATTATTTCTTCTGGCTATTGTCACTGCTAAGTGTTCTGAACTTGATAGCATTCCTTCTAGTGTCCATGTTGTATACATACAAAAGACCAGTGGGAACTCTGCGCTGAAATGTTGGTTTAGGTGCTGTACATTGGAAGTAGTTTCATTATACATCACATTGGAAGTTTCCTTCACTAATAGTCTTGTTCTTTGCCAACACCTATTGGATATCAGGATTACTTTGATTCGATGTGAATCTTCATTTTCAAACGATTGATTGTGGTATCTGATGTGTTTAGTCATTTATTTTCAAATGACCTATGGATATAATAGTATTGTTATGAATAAATGAACTTTATTAAAGAATGTGCCTCATTAAAATTTTGTCTGACAAAATCCTCCCTAGAGATAAAATCTGAAATAAGGAAAAAGAGTACGTTATTATTTTTACAATAAAATTTCTATAATGACTTTAACTGTCATGCACGAGTTACATTCCACATCCTTGATATGAGTTTTTCGTTCAACTCTTTTGAGTAAGCTTTATTTTGAAGTGAGTCAACAACACAATATGAATCATCCCAGTTAGGCACTAGCTTTCCATCATGTTTGTCCTTTCGATCTTCGAGTTTGCACCACATCAGGTTTAGTCTTTGCTTCTTCTTCTCCTTTCGAGTGTCTTCTTGAATTTCATGGATGAGGTTGAGCTCAACTCTTAAGTCACCATTATATTGTGCTCGGAAAAAAAAAAATTTCGTCAAGAGTCTTCTCCTAGTTCAACAGGAACCATGACATCTAATCTATCCTGTGACCTTTTACTTGTTTGAGTTTCTTCTTGAGCTTGTTTATTATATCTTTGTTTGTTATTTCTACTTGACCATTGGTTTGAGAATGTTTCATAGATGAAACTCGATGTTTGAAGTGGACTTGTTGCAAAAAAATATTCAAATCATTATTTGTGAATTGTCGACTATTATCAATGATGATACAATGTAGTAAACTATGTCTACATATAACATTCTTCCAAAAGAATTTATGCACTTTTTTAGCAGTGATGGTCGTCAATGGCCCGACTTCTATCCATTGAGTGGAATAATCAATAGCCACCATTAAAAAATTCACTTGCCCTTTTGTCTATAAGAATGGGTCAAGTATATCCACCTCCCATATTGTAAATGGTTAGGGAGTAATTTCCAATGCATAATCAGAAGCATCACACATGAGCTTAAATGCAAGCGTCTAGTTAGGTGGTCAAAAGGTAGAGGAGTGAAAATAGTTGTCTTGAGGCAATCAAATGTCTTTCTGCATTATTCTCCAAATGTAAAGGAAATATCCTTCTACACAGGAAGAGCAATCCACTTGAAATTTTGGATGACCGTCGATAAAACCATGCATGTCCAAGAAAAGATTTAACCTCTCGTATAGAATATGGATAAGAGGATTGTGATATAATATTCAATTTAGCAGGGTCCACTTAGATGCCTTTTTCAAAAATTATGTGGCCTAAGGTGATGCCTTGTGTAACCCTAAAATAACATTTTTTATAGTTCAAAACAAGTTTACAGGCATTCAAACAAAGTAGACCGTCTAGTACAATCTGCTATAGAGAATTTAAGAACAAAATTTTTTTGAACAAAAACCTCAAATTTCATCATGAAATCACAAGAGAATCAATCCAAAAGAGTTTAGTCTGTCATACGAAGGAAAAATAAAAGAATTACAAAGAAGAAAATAAGAAAATTAAGAAAACTATGATGCTTTGTTTTTTGACCTATTTCGCCGCGAAGTTTTATGATTTCTCCCTTAAGCTTACATCTTTTCATTTCTTTGCTCCGAGGATCTCGAAATTATATTTTGATTCAGATATTCTTCACATTTTATTAGTTTCCAACTTTCTAGAATTTCCGCATTTTTTTTTTCTATTTTGACTCTATAAGAAAATGATAAAAAATGGTAAGAAGAAGAGATGTTTCTTATTCTCTTATGTGTATATTACATCACTTCATGTATAGAAAATATATAGGGAGTTTCTCTCTCCCAAATTACAATCTAATTAGGTAGGATACTAATCATGAGATTCTATAATTATTAAATTAATTGCATATAATTGGGTACAACATCATCAAATATTGCATACAATAATTGCATATAATTTGATAATTATTATTTCCTTAATACTCCCCTCAAGTTGGTAGGTGAAGATCAAGAACCCCCAACTTGTGTCGTAGCGTCAAAAATCGTTCTT
>Ga0123342_1009143_pt1 | contig 12038 bp, 14 predicted proteins | sample Turbeawhitnodule_FD_89960 | JGI IMG/M metagenome (GOLD analysis project Ga0123342, IMG submission 89960) | Root nodule microbial communities of legume samples collected from Mexico - Turtle bean Mexico white nodule | ecosystem: Host-associated > Plants > Roots > Nodule | place: Mexico: Nepantla... | reverse complement strand
GTGAGTTCTTGTCTTAGAACAATGATCCAACTCTAAGAAAAGTGCCTCTATATTTTCCAGCTCAAGGTGATTCCTAAGAATGTCAAGAATCTTGTTCTATGTGGCTATTGGAATCACATCATCTTATATCTATATCTACACCTTCCTTTATGTTCTATTAAAATTACTCAAAAGTAATTACAAAAAAAGACATCCAATGATGCTTAGTTGGCCCAGATCTTCTATTTGTTGGGCTTGAGCTGAAGCTTGAACTTGTATTTGGGCTTGGGCTTGGGCCACTGCCATCAAGTACTTTTATTCATAATTTTGGTTGATTGATTTTCTTTGAGTGCGGTTTTTATAATTTCGTTTTTTATCCTTTGGTGCATTTTTTCTTTTTAGATTTGAGTTCACGCTTGTTTGCTATATCCATACAAGTTCCTATACATAAATTCCATTGTGTCTTTGAAGTTTCAATTATGTTTTTTAATTCCATAATAGGTTTCCTCTGTTTTCATTAAATTTGTGTTGACTGAAATGGTTTATGAAAATTTCTTTTATTGGAAAAAAATTCTGAAACTCTAGATGTGAGTAGTTTGAAGTGTTAGAATAGAGTGAAAAAAGAAGTATAGCAAGATTCAAAATACAGAAAAAATGATAAATAAAAAACAATCAGTGTGCAATTCTGGTGCGAAAAATACGATGAAGCGGCAGTGATTTTAAAAAGTTTATCACAATTAATTGGTGCACTATTTTTGGTGATTCCAGTGCCTATTTTGAGATAAGATCTTCAACTTTCAGTGGTTTAAATTTCAACTTCCAGTTTGCATTATTCAGTTTAGCATAAATCTTTAAAGTCACACACATTTTATACAAATATTCCAGTAGCAGACCTAACCAGAGGAACAAATGGACACTAACCAAAGCATCTAATGTTCTTCCTGCAAGTCTTCTTAAAGAATAAAACAATTTGTAAATAATTTGGGCTCACTTTAGGAGTCCAAATAGCAAAAATAGGCTAGAATAAGGTGCCTTTAGCATAATAGGGGGTCTAGACATCATTTTAGCTTGTTCCTAGCCCTTTAGAAGGAAATTTAACCTATTTTCAAGAAGGACGAGCCTAGGGTGCGTGTTTGACTTAGTAAAATCCTGAGCTGCCCATTTTTCCCTTTTCCCATCCTACCTCTCTTGCTTGTTTTCTAGGGCTCCTTCACCTATAAATAAGAGGTCTACCCATTGTATTTCACAAGTTGAATTTGAATGAAGTAAAGAAACCCTGCACAAATTGTTTGAGCACTTAGTGAGGCTTATGTGCTCTTAGGTTTGAGGTCTTATCTTGAGTAATTTGGGAAGCTCTCAAGTGACACCAATACACTTATTTTGGAGCAAAACCACCCTCTAAGTGGCGTGACATTTCTCACCCACCACCATAAGTTTTCTCATTCCATTTTCTCCATTCCATTTTATGTTTTTGTCTCTTAGTTCACTTATTTGTGGCTCTTAGGTTTCAGTAATAATCATGAGTATGGTGCACCATTTGGGAGGCCATGTCCACCATTGATGTTTACCTTGTGCCCATTTCAATTCCGCAATTGCATCTCAGCCTCACTATATCTTATTTTTCATCTTTGCCTATGTGAAGTGAACCTTCTCACTTACTTAACCACTAGGTTAAGTTTGTGTCCAGTGAGAATCTTCCTTAGGTCCTCACCATAAATTTCTAAAATCCCAACCTTAAGTAAAAGTGTCACCATAAATGAAAACATCTAAAAATCAACTCACATCATTAAGTAAGTGTGAAGGTTCACTTCACAAAGGCAAAGATGAAAAACAAGATATCGTGAGGATGAAATGCATTTGGGGAATTGAAAATGGGCACCAGGTTAACATCAATGGTGGTCATGGCCTCCCAAATGATGCACCATACTCATGATTGTAGAAATTGAAGCTTTGATGGAACCAAATCTATGATGAGAGCTTGATGTTGTGTTGTTGTGATTGAAGCTTAGTTCTAGGGTGTTTAGAATTTGTGTAAAGTTCATTTTTAATCCTATACACCAGCTGAATCAATTTGTTTCGAAAAAGAAAAATGTTTTTCTAAGGCAAGAGAAAAACAACCGGTTGATTTCACGGTTTAGTCGATTGTTTTACAGCTAGCTTGTTTGAGGGTTTTCAAAACTGATTGTGACTTGGTTGACTAACTGTTAAAACCAATTCAACCAATTAAAACAACATTTCAACCGGTTGATTTTCATATTTCTTAACAGCTTTTCAAAAACCTGTTAAATCTGTTTTCAATTGATTTGAAACGGTTTTGGCTCATGATTAACTGCCTAAAATGGCTAGATTTGAGAGCTATAAATCTGATTAACCTCCATATTAAAAAATATACAAAAAGTGAGCTTGAAACCAGTTTTTAGAAGATATTTGATTCAAAGCAAAGGGAAAACAACCGGTTGAATTATCAATATAATCGGTTGTTTGTAACTTAGCTGGCTTAAAGGTTTTGAAACTGTTTTTGACTTGGTTATGTAACTACCTAACCAATTCAACCGATTAAATTGTGCTTTCAATCGATTGATAGTGTGTTTTCATAACAGTTTTTTGAAAACCTATTTTAATTGTTTTGATGTGATCAAAACTGAATTAGCTCATTAAAACTACCATAAACGGCTAGATTTCAAGTGCTATAAATATAACCCTTCTTTCAAAACAAAAAAACAACAAGTTTTGATACATATTTGAGATCAAAGAGAGATATTAGTTTTTTGAAAGAAGTTTTTCAAAGTTGCAAGATTGTTGTTCAAGCTTTGCTCTGGTAACAAGATCTGATCATAGGACTTCCAGTTGTGTGCAATCTCAAGTGTTTTTTATCCTTGCCTAGATCTTTGTAATTGTACTTTCTTAAAACTGTTGTGTGTGTGAAATTTTGTAAAGACATAGGATGTTCTGTCTTGAGGTGTGTGGTGTTGCAAAGAGGGTGAGTGAATCTTGTGGTTTTAAAGGTGACCTCTTTGTGGTGTGTTGGTGTAATATGAATTTGATTACTAGTTGAACTCAGAGGTTGTTCTGAGAACTAGATGTAGCTCAAGAGTGAGTGAACCAGTATAAACCTTGTTGTGTAAATCTCTCTATCTCTATCACCTTATAACTGTTTGATTTTATTCTGTTTCTGCTGCTAATATAAACAACCGGTTAAATCGTGATTTCAAACGATTAAAATTCTAAAAACAGTTTTTGTATCATTGGTTGATTTCTTTCCTTAATTGCTTATTTGTGATTTTTTTATAAAGATTCATTCTTAATCAAATCTTTGCAAAAATATTTCATAAACAATTCACCCCCCCTCCTTCTTGTTTAAGCCATCAATTCTAACAGTTACATGTTTTTATTGTATGAAGATAGGTCATTCGGTCAGGTTTTGCATAATACATAAATTTCTTGTTCCTAAAGGTATCTTTAAATGAATTCCAATCAATATTAATGGTTCTAATGATAAATCTAACATGAAAGGTCCCAAATTCTTCAAGGGATCAGATCTTGTTATTTGATAAGCTTCTTTTTTTGCAGAACTTTGCCTCCGCATGAAGGATCTATAGAATCTGGCTTTCATGGAATTATGATTTTTTTTCAAATCTCTACAATGATCTTGAAGGATTATCCTTTGTTCTTTCTATGCTTGAACATTCAATTTTAATTCAAATTTTGTACTCTAACTCTTGGGTTCTGGATTATTTTGTTTTGTATTTCTTTTATTCCAATAACAAACACTATATGCTTTGATCTGAATAGTTGTATGTTTGAATTTTGTTAAATAAATTTGGTTTTCAAACTTCATTCTGTTATTGTAGAAATTCAATTGATTGTTTCTACGAAACAACCGATTGTTTCAGCCTTGTCAGCACTGGTCAAATTTGCCTTAATTTTGTGTGCTTTGATTTTCTTTTCTGATCAATTTCAGTGTTGTTTGTGGTCAATGGCACATTAATTACAGGTTTGAATATGAATTATTTGTGCAATTACTGCTCTTTAGAGAATATATCAGACATTGGAAATTAAAATTCCTTTAAGCTTGGTCAAATCAGCATGTGATTTTTTTTGTGCTTTCTGTTAGGGTCTGACAGACTGCTTTATTGCCTCTGATTTGATTCCTTTTTCGTTTGAATTTAACCCACTACATGTCAAAGCTTTTGACTGACTTCTCTGGTTATAAATGTGTGGTTACTAATTGCTATTGTTCACAAGAAACAACCTGTTATTTTTTTCTCTACATTAATCTGTTCTGCAGTTTGCCCACATTCTTTCTCTCTAACTGAACCATGGAATCAACACCTCCATCATCTAAGAGGATGAAGACAAGGTTCGTGAGAAGTGGAGGAAAACTGGAAATCAGGTTTTCAGGAGAATCTAAATTGATTGCAAAATTCATGCAGGAAACAAGTAGGAAAATCATCAACACTCCAAACCTGGTTTATTTCAGCTGGATGAAACAGCAGAACCTCACTGTGGTGAGCAACCTACTGAAGGAGCAAAAGCTGAAGAGGTTCCTTGAGATGTTTGGAAATATATATCTAGATTTTATGAAGGTCTTCTATACAAACCTCCAATTCAATGGTGATAATCTCAACTCTCATGTGAAAGGAGTGGATATTGAGATCACCCATGAAGTGTGGACTGTCGTAACTAGGTTAAAAGACATTGGACTGTGAATCAAAAAAGGCAACCTAGGAGTGGTGGAAGAGTTCAACAAGATGCAGCTACAAGAGTTGCCTAAAAAATCCTCTCTCAAAGGTGAAAATTTTTTCTGTTGGAGGGTTAAAGCTGGATGAAAGGCTCATCGCCTTCATTGTCTCCTGGATTGTCACACCAAGGGGCAACGACCATTCCACTCTCTTAGAATAGGATTTGCTTCTAATCTACTGCATCATGAACAAGGTTAAGCTGAATTGGATCCACATCTTCAAGTATCACATGCAAAAAGCAACAAGGTTAAGTGATTTCCACTACCCCTATGCCATTTTGATTTCTAAAATTCTACACTATTTTGAAGTGGATTTAGAAGAAGAACTGGCTGAGATTGTGAGGCCTTCAAGTGAAATCAATAGTGGTTCCCTAAGAAAAATGGGGTTTACAAAAATTGGTGGAAGGTGGGTGAGCAAAGATGGAGATCAAGTTGGCCCAAGTGGAGCTCATGCTGAAGAAGAGAATGAAGTTGCAGCAACCACAAAAGAACCTACTGCTGGAGAATATGAAGCTGGACCAAGTTCTAATCACATGAGTGAAAGGATAACTTCAATGTCTCCCTTTGAAAGGCTCATGGTAAGTAGGATGGATAGCTTTGCTGAAAATCAAAGGTTCATGAGCTATGTGAGTCAAGGTTCCAGCATATAGATTCAAGGTTCCAGACCTTGGATGAACAAATTGAGGAAGTGCAAAATCAACTTCTTGATCTGCAGTATGGCAGGGATGAATGAAGCAAGTTTAAAGCTTTCATTTACAATTCTGGTTTATTTTCCTGAACAATTTTTTTTTTCTATGATGTTTTTTTCTTTCACTCTATTTGTGAAGACAAATAGGGGGAGAAGTGTGCTTTGGGTTGTAATGTTCTTAATTCTGCATCTTTTTTGCTTGCACATTTGCTTGAACATTGATCTAACTGGTTTTAAGTTACTGTTATAAACATTGATAAATATTTTAACCGGTTATTCCTGCGAAATAACCAATTGTTTTTCTGTTGCTGCACCTATGCATGTGTGACTAGTTATTTTCACATTGATTTGGTTGATGTTCCTCTTTGGAAATCACTAAGTGCAAACTAGTTCGTGGTGCCTGATTGATCTGGAAAAGATTATCACGTGTTTCTGCATCTGTTTGTGATTGTAGGTTGAGCCAAAATTCTAAACAGAACATTCCAAAGCATCCTAGGTATTTGTCTTCATCAAATAGAGGGAGATTGTAGAAAATGAAGCTTTGATGGAACCAAATCTGTGATGAGAGCTTGATTTTGTGTTGCTTTGATTGAAGCTTAGTTCTAGGGTCTTTAGAATTTGTGTAAATTTCATTTTTAATCCTATGCATGAGTTAATCAATCTGTTCTGAAAAAGAAAATTTTTTTTCAAAGCCAAGAGAAAAACAACCGGTTGATTTCACGGTTTAGTCAGTTGTTTTACACCCAGCTTGTTTGAGGGTTTTCAAAACTGATTTTGACTTTGTACCGACCAGTCCTCGGACATCGTTGACTGCTAGTAATGGTGGGCCACGTAAGCTGGGTCCCACAAGCGACATGGGCCAGTGTCTCGCAAGCGACGCGAGTCAGGGTGCCGAAGAGTGGTCAGACGTCGATCACCAGGATGTGTTGATGTGTCATCGGCAACAGAGTGAGGGCGATGTGACATCGGGCATCGGTGACTCAAACAGCAGAGTTGGGCCACGAGAGGCGGATCCCGGACAACACACCAGTTATCAGTAGAGAGAAGCCTAGATCACGAGGGGTCCATGCGTGTGGGGTGAATAGCGCATTCAGGCGCAGCACAAGTAAAGAACCACTGGAAGAGCTAAGGCCCATTAGGGTTGCGTTCCAGGGGTAGGCTGCATGCATGGCACGTGAACAGTTAGGGCACCCCCAGGACGGATGGCCCCAGAGATTAGGTGCACAAGTTGGTATCCAGGTGGCCATTCCGTTAGAGGTTGCACTCCAGTAAGGGAGCCTCACGCGCTAGATTGCCCTAAGAGTGGGTGATAGCGGCGCTAAGGCATACCCTCAGAAACCCTAAATGCGGGTGGCGGAAACAGCGGAAACCCTAGACTATATAAAGGGTAGTAATAAACCTAACAAGGTACGCAAGCTTTACGCGATACACAGTTTTATACAAAGCTTTTACGATTAAGAGTTTTGGTGTTTCCTAGACCTAGGATTGACTTGAGCATCGGAGAGCAAACGACCTCTAGGGCGCCCCTTTGTCTTTGCAGGTACACGGTGTTTGATTGAAGGAAACCACGAACCTAGGCAGAGAGAATTGGGCGTGTGATCGTCGTTAGACCTACGAAGGCAATCGAGTCAACCGAAAGGAACATTTGGCGCCCATCGTGGGGCACGATTAAAAACTTTGTCCCATTCACAAGCACAAAGCGAAGATCCATCAAGATGAGAAACACGAGGCAAGGATCCGTTGCACCAAATGGAGCCGAGAGCATCAGCATGCGACAGATCATCAAAACGATGTGCGCCCTTCAAGAAACAGTGGCGGTATCAAGACTGGATCAAGAACGTATCCAGGTTGATCTGGCTGCGTCGCAAGCGAGAAACGAAGAACTGCGCAGGACCAACGAGGAATTGCGCAGGAATTTGCAGAACCAGGCAAGGGAGCGTGATGTGGAAGAGCTAGAACCTGCCACACCACCCATGGCTTTCCTAATGCCATTTTCACAACCGATCATGGATTCCGTGATACCAGCCACGTTCGTGGGTCCTAAAGCCACATTCACAGGTGTAGATGACCCAGAGGCTCATCTCACGGCCTTCCACACACAAATGATGTTGGTTGGGGGCTCTGACACAGTGCATTTCAAGTTGTTCATGAGCACGCTGGCGGGCACGGCGCTAGATTGGTTCATCAGCCTCCCTGATGGGCATGTGACATCGTTCACGAAGTTTTCTACGCTGTTCAGGGAGCATTACATAGCCAATCGGGCCTCCCCACCGGTCTCTTACGATCTTTTCGACGTAAGACAGTATTAGAGAGAGTCCCTGAAGGATTTCCTCAACCGTTTTGGGGCACAGGTGGTGAAGCTGAACACCAAGGATGAGACCATGATGGTGCACACTTTCAGGAAAGGAATCGTGTTGGGACCCTTGAGTGAGTCACTAATCAGGAGTCGCCCCAAGACTTTCAGCGAGATCAGGCGTCGAGCAATGGCTCATATTGTCGCGGAAGGGGAACTCAACAAGAAGCGCACCTGCGTTGTTCCCGCCCGCCCATGAGGTCCAAGTCGACCTCAACCCATGAAGGTACATGAGGCAACGACAGAGAAAAAGGCCCCAGTGAAGCAGTAGCCCTACGAGCCCAGGATGCCTAAACCAAGGGGCGCGCGAGGGAGGACGTGCCACCAAGGCACAACTTCCTGTTGGAGTTGAAGGACCTACATAGCGGAGAGATTGAAGATGCCCGCAAAGACTAACAAGAGGTTGGGGCCTAACAAGAACGCCTGGTGCGAGTTCCACCGAGCGTTTGGGCACCCCATACGTAACTGTTTGGCGCTCAGACACTAGTTGGACGAGCTGGTAAAGATTGGTTTCTTAAAGGACTACTTGATGGAGTCACAGGGAGCCCAGGCGCTAGCAGCGCCAGGAGGTCATCAGCGGCACGAGATGCCCGTTCATGGCAAGATTCACACCATTTCGGGAGGTTTCTCAGGTAGAGGGTGCACCGCTTCTCAGCGGAAGAAGTATGGACGGGCGGTGATGACGGTAGAGGCGCAAGAGGCAGACCAAGCCCTTGACGTCGACCTTTTCTTCACCAAGGCCAACCTCTGACATGTCGTCCCCCACGACAATGACCCCGTGGTAATCTCCGTAGTAACCGCATGGAGGAAGGTCCACCGTGTCCTAGTGGATCAGGGAAGTTCGGCAGACGTGATGTTCTGGTCAACTTTCAACAAGTTGCAGTTGTCTCTTGACCAACTGAGGCCTTACACCGGCTATTTGTATGGTTTTGCTAGAGACCAGGTGGAGGTGCGTGGGCACCTAGAGCTGCGGACCACCTTCACAGATGGTGTTGCCTCCCACACAGAGAACATCAGGTACCTTGTTGTGAATGCCCCCTAAGCTTACAACATACTGTTGGGTAGACTTGTACTGAACAGGTTGAGTGCGATAGCATTGACAAGGCACATGAATATGAACAGGTTGAGGGGAACCGTGATCACTATCAAGTCAGACCAAAAGGAGGCTAAGAAGTGCTAAGAGAATAGCCTCAAGACAAAGAGAGGGGTGTTCACAGTCACCACCTGAGCTCCAAGCGAAAAAGGGGTCGCCCGAGCAGAGATCGCCCGGGAGAGGTGACCCGAACCAGCTGGCGACATCTTGAAGAGGGAGATCGGTGGCAGAACTTTCAAGCTTGGCAAGTCTCTGGGCCAAGCGGCGTAGGACCAGATTTTCGAGGTCATAGCACGGCACTTGGATGCCTTCGCATGGTTCGCCTCGGACATGTCTGGCATAGACTCTGACTTCCTATTCCATCGCCTTACGATGGACCCCCAGATCAGGCTTGTTCACCAAAGAAGGATAAAGTTTAACGAAGAGAGGTGGCAAGTCATCAAAGAAGAGACACAGAAGTTGTTGAGCGTCGGCCACATCAGGGAAATTCAGTACCCCGAGTGGTTGGCAAACGTGGTACTGGTGAAGAAGGCCAATGGGAAGTGGAGGATGTGCGTGGACGTCACGGACCTCAACAAGGCCTGCTCGAAGGACTCTTATCCCCTACCAAGCATTGCACTTTGGTGGATAGTGCCTCGTGCTGCAGATTGCTCAGCTTCCTAGATGCTTTTTCTGGGTATAACCAGATTAAGATGCATCCCAAGGACAAATGCAAGACGGCGTTCATGACAGAGTTGTCTTGCTATTGTTACACAGTGATGCCCTTTGGGCTGAAGAATGCAGGTGCCACCTACCAGAGGCTGATGGACAGATTGCTCGCGCCTATGATAGGGCGAAATGTGCAAGCCTATGTGGATGACATGGTGGTGACCTCACAGGTAAAGGATCAGCATGTCGCTAATTTAGAAGAGCTATTTACAACAATAGCTAAGTATAGACTGAAGTTGAACCCCGAGAAGTGTGTGTTCGGGGTGGAAGCGGGTAATTCGTGGGATAGAGGCGAACCTCGAGAAGTGCGCTGCAATCCTCGCGATGAGGAGCCCGATCTCAGTGAAGGAGGTGCAGAAGTTGACACGCTCTGTCTAGATTTGTATCAGTCTAAGGAGGAAAAGCAGGTTCATTTGGACCAGGGAGTGCGAGGAGGCACTCCTCAAGCTGAAGGAATACTTGGCCAGTCCCCAGTGTTGTGCAAGCCACAGCTGGGTACTCCGCTTCGCCTGTACTTCACAGTAACAGAACGAACAATCAGTTTGGTCCTTATGCAAGAACAGGACCAAGTGCAGAAGCCAATATACTTTGTGAGCAAAGTATTGCAAGGGCCTGAGGTAAGATACCAAGCCCTAGAGAAGGCAGCCCTGGCAATGGTGTTCTCAGCAAGGAGACTTCACCACTACTTCCAAAGCTTTACTGTAGTGGTGATGACATATCTGCCTATCCACAAGGTCTTGTAGAAGACGGACGTTGTGGGAAGAATGGTACGTTAGGCAGTGAAACTATCAGAGTTCGATGTCCAGTATGAGCCTAGAGGCCCTATCAAAGGCCAAGTCTACGCAGATTTTGTGGTAGAGCTCTCCTCGGCAGATGCACACCAAGAAGAAGCCAACTTACTTTCGATGGGTTCTCTTTGTAGATGGGTCCTCTAACCAGCAGGGCAGCGGAGCTGGCGTCATCTTGGAGGGACCGAATGCACTATTGATCGAGCAGGCCCTACGATTCGCCTTCAAGGCTAGCAACAACCAAGCGGAGTATAAAGCCCTGATCGTTGGCATACTATTAGCCAAGGAGATGGGTGCGTACAGTTTGTTGGCAAAAAGTGACTCCCTACTAGTCACAGGTCAGGTAACAGGGGAATACCAGGCCAAGGACCAGCAGATGGCGGCTTATCTGGAATATGTTCAGGTTTTGAAGGAGTCATTTGCGGCGTTCGAGTTGGTACATGTCCCTAGAGAGCAGAATGCTCGAGCTGACTTGCTAGCTAAGCTCGCCAGTTCAAGCAAGGGGGCAGACAGAGGAGCGTCATACAAGAAACCCTGAAGACACCTCGAACCTTCACCGCAGATAATCTGGTAGGGGTCCATCAAGTTAGCACGTCAGGAGGAGGGAAGAGGAGTCATCGGTCACTATCCCATGAGACACTGAGAACGCCCAGAATAAGCACATATCCAGTTCTTGGGGAGGAATCATTGCAGGTATGCCTGGTCGAAGGACTTGAAACCTGGATGACGCCCTACAAGCGTTACCTGGCTGATGGGATACTCCCATTGGAACCCACAGAGGCCAGAAAAATTCGGCCAAGTACACTCTCATCGATGGAGAGTTGTTCAGACACGGGTTCACCCACCCAATCTTGGTATGTGTGAGTGGCGACCAATGCGCACGAATAATGGCAAAGCTCCACGAAGGGATATGCGGGATTCATATCGGTGGTCGATCTCTAGCATCGAAGACCATTCGTGATATGAAATCAATAGCAAGATATAGATGATTCTTTGACATTTTATGGAATCAACTTGAGTTGGAGATTGAATAGGCACTTTTATAGAAATGGATCAATGTTCTATGTTTCAAGAACTCACCAAAACCTGCACCAAACACCAAAGCTCACATGGAAGTTCCATTTCTTGTCAATTGAACCGATTAAAATGAGTAAGAAAGCAAATGAACCGATTAAATTGCTTAAGAAATGAAATGAATCGATTAAAATGCTTCAAAACTGAAATGCATCGAACAAATCAAAGGAGAAAGAAGATGAACCGATTGAAACATGAAAATAAGCAAGAACACCGAATAGAAAGCAAGAAAGGAACCTAAGACATGTTTATGAGTTCATATGTTCACGGAAATGGAAGAAATAGATGAAGAAGAGAGAAGACTTATGTGGTTGAAGAACTTGGTTGATGAACACGCCACTTGAAGTGTGAATGCTCCAAGATAAGTGTGCAAAGCCGCCACTTGAGAGAACCAAGGCACTCAAGATGAGACAAGGAAGAGGAGAAGACAAGTTCTCACTACACTCAATCACCAATTTGGGAGGGTTTTGATACTACAAATTCCAAATCTCCATTGTGAAGGACCTAAGCCCTCCTTATATAGGAGCAAGGGCTGGTCATGAAGCTTACAACATAAGCTAACCAAAAGACTCTTCATATGCTACTTACTAATAGCGCCTAAATGAAGCATGAAG
>Ga0123342_1009142_pt1 | contig 12040 bp, 4 predicted proteins | sample Turbeawhitnodule_FD_89960 | JGI IMG/M metagenome (GOLD analysis project Ga0123342, IMG submission 89960) | Root nodule microbial communities of legume samples collected from Mexico - Turtle bean Mexico white nodule | ecosystem: Host-associated > Plants > Roots > Nodule | place: Mexico: Nepantla... | reverse complement strand
GGCTCCTCCTTTTATAGCCAAGGAGGACTGAAAATGAATAGCCAAATTAGAAGGAAATTCAAACCTAATGAAATGCAAATTGGCGCCTAATGGAAGCACACATGGCAAGCGTGACAAGGTGTGTCTCATGTGATGCTTTTAGGCCTAAAGTGACCGGCCTTAGTTAGATTAGGAGTTTCTAGAAACCCTAATCTAACTTAGGTTGGTTTTTAGGAGCCAAAATTCACCCTAATTACAAGTTAAACAATTTTACAAAAGAAAATTCCTATGCTTACTTTGACAAGAATTAAAAAGCTATTCCACACTAGAGTTTATTATATGTAAAAGGTGTCCTCTTGATCCCTCTTTGATCATGACTCTAGTGGTTACCTCAAAGTGACATTTTGGTGACTTCTCAAAGGATTAGTGTTGGGCCTCTTCCATCACAACAATAATGTGATAAATAAATAATTTCGAATATATAAATTCAACATGCATGTGTATTCTAGAGATCCTAAGTATATATTATTATTGATTAAAAGAGGTGTGAATGTGATGTGACAAATAATAACTATAACTTTTTAGGTGTAATTAACTAGGAATAACAAAAAAATATACTCGTGACATGTAGTTTAATTACCTATATTTCTTGATGGGATGCATATAAATATCATAGTATCCAACTTTCATTTAGCTATAATGATTAGTGAATTTTATTTGGATATATTTAAAAGGATAAAATAAATCATAATAAAGTTATTGATGAAAGAAATATTAACCATTAAAAAGTTATTTAAAATTTAATTTTATATATTATTCAAACTGTAAAATTGAAGTTGTTAACTTGTTCAAATTTGGTTTACTAATACTTTATTATACATATTTATTTAATTATACTTCAAAATTAATTTTTATCAGAGTCTATATTTTAAATAAATTTTTAAATCTTGTTGGTTATGTTGGTTAATATGTGTTTGTAAATCTTGTTATTATTGTGTATTACGAAATTTTTGAATGTGTTTATCCTTTGTGTTGTATGTGGACATGAAGCAACAAATGATATGATAAATGAGAAAACTCCGCATGAATAAGTTGATGCATTATAGGAACATGTATAATATTATTTTTATTTTTTTTTTGTTCAGGTAAGAGGAACTGAATTATTTAAGTTGGAAGTACATGTTTGGTACGAAAATACATCATAGTTCAAAGGTTGATGCTTAAAATATGCAAGCAGCATTCTGCCATCCCCGAAGCAAGACCTATGCATATATTATATAGTTCCGGTTTAGATTACACAGTAAATTCCGGTTGCTTAATTCTCATACTTTGGCCTAACCTCTATTCCTTCAACAAAGAGGCCAGACTTCCATTGACCATTCTTTACCTCCATCACACTCATCTGCACTTCATCTTCTAAGCCAATATTGGATAATTCTCCCATCTCAATCTCCAACCATCCATCACTTCTTACAATGGGACGCTGCAACCCTGCTGCAACTCCTCTCTCGTTTGGTGATCCTTCGATTGGATCCAAACACACATTTTTGCTACTACCATGGTCACCATCGAAATTAACTGATAACTCCACACAGATGTTTTCAAAACCACGGGCATTGATCATCTTGAAAACAAAATAAGCAGCATACTGAGTATCCGGGGACAAGGTAAGAGTTTTTAACACCCCACGAATTTCAAGCCAACACACGGCTCTGAGTTTAGCAACTTCCAGGAACCTGTTCAAAAGTTTACGAAGAAATTATAAGGATAGGAATAATTAGCGACAATCAAGTGTCAGAACAAAAGAAAGCATCCATAATCAGTATAGTAGCCATTGAAACAAGAAACTTACAAATGTTATTCATTGATTCATAATTATACAGGTGTAGATACATTACTGTGACCTTAAAAAACACTAAATCTTCCTTCTTCATTTTTGTATGGGAATTCAGGAATGAGCATTAGAATTCCCAAAAGCACTTTCCGAACTTTTATCCATACATATGCTAAGTTAGCAAACTGATGGTGGCTACAAACATGAACCAATATGAGACCATACATTTCCCTCAAAATGTCAGGTAATGCCTATTATCATCTTATCAGAGGATTTAGAATTAGAAGCATTTGGATAGCTCTTATTATTACAATAACTAAGGGATAGAGTTGAAGAAATGAATAAATTATGCTGGAAATAAAATAACCAACTTAATTTACTTTCCACAGCTGCCAAGGACTTATAATTAGCCTATGCAGATGAATTGATGACAGCTGACATTAGATTGCTTCTTTGTTTTCCAAGAGACAAGCCAATTCCTAAGAAAATGAAGAGAAACTAACTGACTAGCTTGCCTAGGATTAGGATCCCTGTTTACCCAAGAGACTTAAAGACTTGAAAGTCAAGACAAAACACAATAAACTTTGTAGGTTCTGCAGGTGTCCACACGTGTGGACTATTCAGCAACTGCTTAGACCTGCAAGTGTAAGCACCAAGTGGCAGAAAATAGGAGATCCTAACCAGAAGTACCTATAAAATATCTGAGCACACAATGATGAACTGCATCTGCATCTAAGTGAGTATTTATAACCGATTTCGGGTCTAGAAATTGCCAAGTCTGATAATAATCAACCATATTTGAAACGAATTATCACACACAGTTGAACACCTTCACAGTTATTGAATTTCAAATTTTAGTCCATTAAGGTTACAGGAACAATTCTTATCTGACGAGGGAAATAGTATCACAAAAATCTCATGTTTTTGTTTTACTCATACCAACAATGAGTTAAACAGCTCCAAACGAGACCAGGTGCTACTAAAGTTAAAGTGAGACGGTCCAAAGTGGTGGATTACACAGTGGGTAGCATCACAAATTGTCCAGAACTTACCTTTCTTTCAGCAATTTTTTCTTTCAGCAATTTTTCATATTAATTAATACATGTATAGTGACTATCATCTCTGTTATTACTCCACTTACTGGTAACTACGAAAATAATGAAGGCTCCCAAAATCCCTTGATTCTGAGGAGATCACAACTAATTATGTAACACTACAAATTGAAGGTGGTAAACCAACTTCTCTCACCGCTGTAGTAGAGATGATTAATTTCCCCCACCCTCTTTATTCTCTATATAAGCTTATAGGTAAGATGATACTCGTTGCGGTGCGGTGATCTCATTAGAGACAAAAATTCAATTTCCCCAATCAAAACATTGTCGTTTTGAGTCCAAGCACTCAAAAGTTGAAGATCAGCATAGATACAATATTCATAAAAATGCAGATACACTAACTACGATCTAAGAACAACTAGAATCAAAAAGCGAAAGAGTTGACCTGGAATCGGGGTGCGTTAACCACTTCCAATACTGGTCAGTGCCTCCCCAAATGATGGTGAGAGCTCTGGCAGCAAGCATGTAACACTTCTTCCCACTCTTTTTCTCCAATTGAAAGCTCTGCATTCCAGAGGTTGGACAGTTAACTGACATACCAAAGGAAGAGAGAAGGTTTGAAGAGATGCGAAAGATGCAGGGGATTTACCTTCTTACCCTCGTCAAGGATGACAGGGTGATCTGATAGGGCGAGGTAAAGGGCCTTCTTGGAGGGATAGTTGGGAAGCAAACATTGGGAAATGATGGAATGGTAATCGGAAGGAAGAAAACGTTCCCACACAGCGTCGGAATCTGCAGCGGAATGGAAAAGCTTGGAAACCATAGAGAGCCGGCACGCATCGATGGGTGTGGTGCGAGAGAGAATGTCAGCAATACAGCCTTCTGGTAAACCCTCAAACTCCATTTCTGTTCGCACTTCTCACACCACACTCACCTATATTTATATTCAATTTATTTGAAATTCTTATTTTTTATCACTTTCATTCTACAAGTCTATTTGCATGTTTAAAAAGAATATATTTTAACAATTATACATTAAAAAAAACAATTTACAATTCTGATTTGATAATTTAATTTTAAAATTAATCTTTTTAAATAAAAGTTTTTGAAGTATCATCATTGTTCTCGGGTCGCTTGGAGAACTATTGAGAGGATGCGTATTTTCCTTCGATCGTATTGCTCTTCAACCTCATCCACTCGCAGCCTTCTTACAAACACCACACCGAATGAAAGTATCTGCAAAAGACACTCTGACGCTTAAGTTAACAAAATATTCTTCATTTAACTGTCAAAGTATTATAAATAGTGACGTACCTACCTGGTTTCTAGAAATCTGTGTTATTTATATTGCTATCATGGATCTTACCTTCTCAGGCCAGATTAAAGAGTTGAATCGTGATTAGGATTGCATTACCTAACTCTTAAATTATAGGTTAGTCTTATTGATCTTACTTGAGCATAAATGAATTCATGATATCGACCTTATAGATATAGGCGGTATGGACTCGGTCAACCCCATGACCAAGTCTAGACGTGTTATTGTCGGTATCAGTACAATCATTAAATATAATATAAAAATAAATTGATTTGTATTAAATAATATAAGAAATTATTATAGTAACAGAATTTTGGTTGTTAAACATGTAAAAAAATGTTAAATGTAAGATAATCAAGATTTCTTACTTTATTATTTTTATATTTAATAATTAATGTTCGTACATACACGGTTATTACATAATATTCTTATATTTTTAGTTATTCAATTTTCGTACATATACACGGTTGTTACAGGGATATAGAAATGTGTCAAAACTTCATTTTCCATACAAATATCTAAATCTACGCGTGGTGACCGTATTCACTCCACGTCATACTTAGCATTCATTATGTTTCTTTTTTCTTTTACCGGTTTCGATCAGTTCCTTATCGTCTAAGGAACAATTTTGTCCTTCATCTATCTTTCCATCCTTCTTTAAGTAATAAATTAAAAATATTAGTTGAAGTTTTAATGATTTTTTTTTATTATATTCAGTACTTAAATTTAAATTTTGTATACTTTAAAGTTGAGTAGGTGTTTCTTAATTTTGTTTTCAACGGAATGACTTAAATGACTTTTATTATTTCATTAAAAAGGAGTTCCAAAATAAAGTCAATATGTTTTTCAATTCATTAACAGATATTATGTAGACAACGTGCTGATCAAATAAAAAATGTAGACAACGTCAACCACCATTATTGTTTTCTAACGCTTTGTTTTGGATGGAAGTGTGGGTGTGAAAATGAGAAGAAAAGAGGAGAAAAATAAAATAAAAAATAAGATTGTTTGAACAGAGAAAAAGTGATAAGAAAGTAAGTGAAAAATATGTAGTAGATTTGATTCATGTCAAAGAAAAAATTTAACTATATATTAATATATTTAGAAAATAATTTAATGTAAAAAATACTTTTTTTAAATGTAAATAATTAAAATAAATTTCAAATAAAATATAAAATTATTATAAATTTTAATATATAAATATTTTTATTTTAAAATGATAAAGAATAATAAAATTAATTAATTTACATTTTCATATCAAATAAAATAATTTATTTCAATATATTATTAAAATAAAATATTAATATTTATTTATTATTTTAATGTTTGTTTTAATTTTATTTACAAAATATAATTATTAATAAAAATAAATTATATTATAAAAGGTTAATTGATTAAATATAGATTTTTTCAAATTTCTTCACTTTCGAATGAAAAGTGTGAACCTTAATTTTTTTTTCCACTAACACAAACTTACGTTCCAGACGTCGCAAAGGGTGGATGTGACAATAAGTTTTTTTTAATTCTTATGGGAGTGATGTGACATTGAGGGTTTTGTAAGAGTGTAAGAGTGTAAGAGTTTAGTGTTTGAGTGCGGGTGCGAAAGCGGGAGAGTTTCGAACGAAAGGAAGAAAGAAGTAACGACCTCGTCAGAGGGAGGGAGAAAGAAGCCGCGAGAAGCACGTGTTAGAATTTGTTCTCATCAGTTGACTTAGTCACCGTTGACTCCAAAAGCAGGCGGTGAATCCTCCTATTTCTAGTGGTTTCTGTGCTCTCTTCCAGGTGATGGAGAGTGGCTCCGTTGAAACAGAGGAGGCCCTACTTGTTGATTGCACTCCGACGGTCAAGACAGTACTGGGCTAGAAAACAATGAGTAAGTAAAACAATTTCAGTCTTAGAAACGACGTACCTTTTACCAAGGATCTCAACTCCCTTTTATAGGCTATTTTTAGGTTAACTTCCATGTCCCACTAGAACCTTTCCTCTAGTGAAATTAGGGTTACTAGGAGGACATCATGTTGCGTTGTTACGCAATCGTAGCGCAACCGCCGCACAGGGCTTTCCTCTTCTAGAGTGCAAAACCTAACGGTATGGCCACCAAGGTACCAACTCATGTACCAATTTTGCGGGATCCATCCGTTCTGTAGGTGCCCTAATTCTTCAAGTGCCATGCATGCAGCTTTCCCTGAAAACCCTAGCGCTTGTGGGAATAGGCTTCTTTAGGGAATATTTACTTGTGCTAGACCCGAATGTACTATACACAACCACGTGCATGGACCATCCTGTGAATTAAGTCTTTCTTGTTGTAAACTTTAACATTTATGATCCCCGGGGCCTTGCTTACGTGGCCTGCCATCACGGTCAGTTCACCGAACCGACTCCACATGTGCCGATGTCTGAGGTCTGACTAGTACCGAATTATGGCTTAAACAAGAGGGGAGGGGTGAATTGTTTGACAAAAGATTTTCGCAAAGATTGAATAAGAATGAAGCTTTAACACAAATCACAGATTAAGCAATCAAGGAAAGCAATCAAACAATGTAAAAGAATTTGTTTGCAAACTTTCAATCGGTTGAAACTTCGTTTTAACCGGTTGTTTATAACAGCAACAAAATCATAATTAAAACAAACAGTTTATAAGGAGTGAGAGAGAGAAAGAAAGATTTACTCAGCCAATTTTATATTGGTTCACTCAATCATTGAGCTACATCCAGTTCTCAAAACAACCATTGGGTTCCACTAGTCACCAATCACATATTACAATTTACATAACTTCAAAGAGGTGATCTTGAAACCACAAGAACCATTCACCCTCTTTGTTACACACACCTTTAGTCAGAACACCCTCTCACTTTACAGGATTTCCACACACTTTACAAGTTTATGAAATAACAATTACAAGAATCATGAAAGGAACAGATTACACCTGAGTTTACAGGAATCAGAAAGCTCTTATGATCAAACCTTGAACCAGTGCACAACTATTCAACAATCTGGCAAACTTTTGAAAAACTTTTTTCAAAATCAATCTCAATCTCATTGTATTTGATATCAAACTTATGTATTTTGTTTTAAAAGAAAAGTCATATTTCTAGCACTCAAAACTAGTCGTTCTAAGCAGCATTTATGAGTTAAAACAGTTTTGATTCGCTTCCCAAACAAATTAACAGGTTTTTAAAAAGCTGTTATGAAATGTCACATTCAACCGGTTGAAAAGTAGTTTTAACCGGTTGAATTGGTTAGACAGTTATTTAACCAAGTAAAAAATAGTTTTAAAACCTTCAAACAAGCCAAGTGACAAAAAACCGATTATTTCGAGGTTTCAACCGGTTGTTTTTCTCTTTGCTTAGAAAAACACTTTTTTCTTTTAAAACAGATTGAGCAAGCTTGTGCAAGGGACTACGAAAGATCTTTACAAGGATTCTAAACACCCTAGACTAAGCCCAAACCAAAATCAGCACAACTTCAACCTTCATCATGGATTTGAAACATCAAAGCTCCCATGTTCTACAATCTCCCCCTATTTGATGGAGACAAATCCTTGGGATGGTTTTTGGAATTTTCTTGTTTAGAATCTATATAACCTGCATTCATAAGCGAACATAGACATACATGATAATCTATTCCAATCAAACAGACACCACAAACCAGTTCCCACTAGGTGATTTCCAAAGAGGAACATCAACCAAATCAATGTGAGAAACCAGTCAAACATACAAAGGTGCAACACAGATAAAAAATCGGTTATTTCACCGGAATAAACGGTTGAAATTTTGTATCACAGTTTCAATTGAGTTTCAAATTTTAAACATAAACCAGTTATAGTAATGTTCAAAAGCATAAATAAGTGTAGATATTAGAACATTACATATCCCAAAGACTTCTCCCCCTATTTGTCTTCACAAATAGACAAAAGGAAGGATAAAAAATAGCATAAAATGAAAAGAGAAATTGTTCAGAAACTTAAACCAGCAATTTAAAATGAAGTATTGTTATCCTTCTCAAACTGTAGTTCCAGAAGTTGATTATGAACCTGTTCTATTTGCTCATCCAAGGTTGAAAGCCTTGAATCCATATGGTTGAACCTTGACTCACATAAATCATAGAGATTTCTCTTATTTTCAGCAAAGGTGTCCATGCGATTTATCATTAGCCTTTCAAAAGGAGACATTGAAGTCATCCTTTCTTCCATGTAACCATCGGTATGACCAACCTCATGAGTCTTAGCAGCAGGTTCCTCTTGTGTTGCTGCAGCTTCAGGTTCATCAGCATCATTGGTTCCACTAGGGCCAGCTTAGTCACCATCTTTGCTAACCCATCTTCCACCAATCTTAGTAAATCCTATCTTTCTTAGGGATCCACTGTTAATCTCACTTGAAGGCTTGATAAGTTCATCCAGTTCTTCTTCAATATCCACTTCAAAATAGTGTAGAAATTTAGAGATTAAAATTGCATAGGGATAATGGAAGTTACTTAACCTTATGGCCTTTTGCATATGATCCTTGATGATGTGAATCCAGTTGAGCTTCACTTTGTTCATGATGCAGTAGATCAACAACAAGTCTTCCTCAGAGAGAGTGGAGTGATTGCTTCCCCTTGATGTGATGATCCATGAGAAATTGAAGACAATGAGCCTTTCATCAAGTTTCAGCCCTCCAACAGAAAAGATTCTTACCTTTGAGAGTGGGTTCTTAAGACAATTCTTGTAGAATTGCATCTTGTTGAACTCTTTTATCACCCTTAGGTTTCCCTTGTTAATCCTTAGTCTAGAAAACTTCAGCCCATTTATGGCAGCCCACACATCATTGGTGATGACAATGTCTACCCCCTTCACATGAGAGTTAAGAGTGTCACCATTGAATTGAAGGTTAGTATAAAATACCTTTACCAAGTTTGGATAGATGTTTCCAGAAAGCTCAAGAAATATTTTCAGCCTTTGCTCCTTGAGAAGGCTTCTCACAGCAGTCAAGTTTTGTTGCTTCATCCATGTGAAAGAGACAAGCTTGGGTGTGCTAACAATCTTCCTACTTATTTCATGTAGGTACTTGCCAATGAGTTCTGATTCTCTTGAGAACCAGCCTCCCAGCTTTCCACTACTCCTTACAACTCTTGTTTTCATTCTTTTAGAGGATGGAGGAGTTGCAGTCATAGCTCAGATCAGAGAGGAATAAGCACATTGCAGAAAAAGACTTAGAGCAGAGAGAAAAATGAAGAAAAACATATTGTTCTATGTGAGAACAACAACTAATAGCTTCACATATATAGCCACAACCTTTGGTCGAAGTTGGCATTTAGTGGGTTGTTTTCAAAATAGAAAAGAGAATCAAATCATAACCATAAAGCAGTTTTTGTCACTCATAACAAAAAGTACAGAAAAACACATGTTGATTTGACCAAACTTTAAAAGCAGTTTTAATTTCCAAGATTTAGAGGAATCGTATTCTTAAAAAGCAGTTATTACAAAGACATTTTATATTTAAAGATGTAATTAAGACATTGTTGACCACAAATATCACTGAGTTTGAACAGAGAAACAAATTAAAGCTCTTTGAATCAAAAAAGTTTTGACCAGTGCTGACAGAGTGAAAACAATTGGTTGTTTCTAAGAAACAATCAGTTGAATTTCTGCACTGATGAAATTTTTTGAGAAAACCAGATTCTTTTAACAGCCATGCTATATACAAACATACAGGTCTTAAATCACATAGATTTGTATAATAACAAAAGGAATACAAGCCAAACATAATCCAAGTACAAACATAATGAAAATTCATAATTGGATTTAGAATCAATTGTTCAACAATAAGAAGAACAAAAAGTTATTCTTTAGATTTTAAAGGTACACATATGAAAGCAGTACATCGTATCAAAACAAGGCATTGTCCTGCAAATAAGCTTTCATGAGATCCTGATCTTACTGACCCTTCATGTGGAGTAAAAAATCTGCAAAACAAAACTTGTTAAACACAAGATTTGACCCCTTAAAGAACTTAGGACCTTTTGTAATAGATTTATCCTTGGAACCATAAAAAATTCTTGGAATCCATTTAAAGATTCCTTTAGGAACAAGAGATTTGAGAAACTTGCATAATCTAAGTGAATGACCTCTCTTCACATAGTAAAAACATGTAACAACCGGTTGAATCGCTCTTTTAATCGGTTGTTTTTCTGGCATTGATGAAAAAGGTTTTGAAATTCCATTTCCCTTGCTTTGTGGATAAAAACCTAAAACAGTTTTTCCGAAGACACAATTTTGAGATGTAAGAACATCTTCAAAGTTGGATTTTCCATTTGTAAGCTTATCCATAGTTTTCAAAAGATAATGAATCTTTCTTTCAAGATTTTCACAATTTTCACAAAACTTTGAGTCACAACTGCAAGTAGAGTTCTTGTAAATCAAATCAAGGTTTTCAAAAATCATCTTTAGATTTTTCCAACTCTTCTTCCAGTGTCTTGACTCTATTTTCAAGCCAGTTGTTCAAACCTTTCAACTGGTTGTGAGAAAGAGCCAATCGATTAGCTTCTTCATGAGTTTCATTGAAAGCTTCAAGTCATTAGTAATAATTGCTACCTTTGATTGAAGAAGATGAACTCATGCTGCTAGATACAGATGCTTTCAAGTACAGATTTGCTTCTTCATGTTCAAAAGAGTTAGAGGAGGATACCTTTGTAAGAATTGATGGCTTAAACAAGAAGGGGAGTGAATTGTTTTATGAAAGATTTTCGTAAAGACTTGATTTAGAATGAATTTTTATCAAACAATCTAGATAAGCACTTAAGGAAAGCAATCAAACAATCCAACAAAAACAGTTACCAGAATTTTAACCGGTTAAACCTACGTTTTAATCGGTTGTTTATACCAGCAACATAAATGAAATTAACAAACAATTATAGAGAGATTGAGAGAAAGAGAGATTTACACAATAGGTTTATACTGGTTCACTCACATTTGAGCTACATCCAGTTCTCAGGAGAACCTTTGAGTTCCACTAGTAATCAAAACCAGATTACAAACACACACACAAAAAGGTAACCTTGCAACCCACAACTCAAGACAGAACAACCTCTGTCTTTACAGGATTTCAAACACACACAACAGATAAAGGAAGTACTATTACAAGTATCTAGACAAGGATAGAAAACACATGGATTTGCATAATACGGGAAACTTTTATGATCAAAACTTGTTACCACAACAAAGCTTGAACAACAATCTTGCACTTTGAAAAAACCCGTCCAAAAAACAAATATCTTTCTTTAATCTCAAATCTGTAATACTTGTTGTATGTTTTGTACTTTTTTTATTTGAAAGAAGGACTATATTTATAGTACTTGAAATGTAGCCGTTTAAGGTAGATTTAATCAGTTGAATCAGTTAAAACAAGTTTTAAAAAATCTGTTATGAAAACACACATTTAACCGGTTGAAACCATGATTTAACCAGTTGAATGAGTCAAGCAGTTGCATAACTAATTCAAAAAGCAGTTTCAAAACCATAAGCCAACTAAGTGACAAACAACCGATTATCTCGATGAATCAATTAGTTGTTTTCCCTTTGCTTGGAAAAACACTTAGTTTCTTTAAAACAGTTTGATCAAGCTTTGTGTAGGATTAAGAATTGATCTTAACAAAGATATTAAACAACCTAATCTAAACCCAAACCAAAAAGAAGCACAACTTCAGGCTTCATGTGGATTTGACACATCAAAGCTCCCATGTTGAACAACTTCATTATCAACTGATATGATTCCAATAGCAAGATATAGATGATTCTTTGACATTTTATGGAATCAACTTGAGTTGGAGAATGAATAGGCACTTTTAATAGAAATGGATCAATGTTCTATGTTTCAAGAACTC